>MDTC01059771.1_pt1 | contig 13534 bp, 5 predicted proteins | sample 811181 | NCBI WGS metagenome assembly MDTC01 (sample SAMN05326644, study PRJNA326480) | marine metagenome | isolation source: seawater | place: Pacific Ocean: North | collected 2011
GAAGCGGATGATTGGGGCGGCAAAACTAGCATACAGTGAGGTGTTCAAGACATTCTTGGAAATTCGAAAATTCAAGGTCCTCGCATTCTTCTTGGTTGCCTATCTGTTGTTCTACGACGGTGTGAATACAATCGCAAGCATGGCGAGCGCATTTGGTGAATCAGTACTAAGAATCAATACGAGTATGAACATCATGCTCTTGTTGACCATCAACATTGTTGCCGTCCCGATGACGTTCGTATTTGGAAAACTTGCTGCGGCAAGAGGCACGAAATTTGCCTTGATGCTAGCACTTCTGATTTACTGTGCAGTATCTGTAACTGCCGCTGGATTTGCGCCTTTGGAATTGGAAGGTGAGGAAGATGCTGAGCGTTATGATTTCCAATTCGAGTGGAATAATGAGACTGAAATGTATGACATGACCACGCTCTATGATCGAGGATACGAAGGTTGGATTGCAGAGGATTCTGAAGGTGATGCCGAGTTCCGTGATGCCTTCCAAGCACATTTCCCTGACCCTGATTATTCTGTAGAAGATTCTGGAGAAAGTACACTCGGCACAGGCTTGATGATTTGTGTATTCATCTTGGCCGTGGTCGGATTATTGGGCCTTGGAATCAAGTGGATTCAAGAAAAAGAACTTGGGATTATGGGACTCTTTGCTGCATTCTTGTTGGTTGGCGTAGGGATATTTGGTGCATCATTCCTCGCAGATCAAGCTACAGTGCAGGAAAAAGAAACCAAGTCAATTACTGAGGAAGATGCTGTGGCACTGGTTGCAGCATTTGACAATGCCAGTGATCATCGATTTTCAATCATAGTCATTGGTGGGAATGAAACGTCTACCATTGCAGGAGAGGATGAAGTGGGTGACAGACACCCTACCATGGTGGATCAAGGTGGACCTGCAGATTCGTGGGCTGTCATGATGCGCAATACGGTATGGGAACCACTGAATATTGGTGTATCCATGCAGTGGATTATTCTCGGATTATTTGTTGGTTGTGCCATGGGTTCAGCAGGTGCCCAAGCACGCTCAATGTTCTCAGTTTTGACTCCGAAAACCCGTGCTTCTGAGTTCTATGGATTCTTTGGATTCCTAGGGAAATCCGCAGCCATGATTGGGACTGCACTGTATGCGATTGCTAGTACAACCTTCGACAGTCGTGTAGCACTACTCACCATTACAGTCGTGATTCTTGCTGGAACCTATCTGACCAGCCGTGTCGATATTGAGGAAGGTATTCGCGTCGCTCAGGAAGAAGATGAACGCAATGAAACCCAAGGTATGGAGTCGTGATTCAATGAAAAAGCCGATGAAAAATTTCGGCACCATTCAAGCAGTATTATCGACACTAGCCATGCCATGTGGTTTCTTGGTTTGGGGTCTAGCCGCCATTCCTGGCATCTGGTTATTCCATGAGGCAGGAGTGACTTACGATGGTTGGCAACAACTGGTAGCACAAGGTGCTGCCATTGGTATGGGCCTGCTTGTATGGTGCATCCTTGATCTGTTTATACTAGGAATCTTCGGCCTTATTTTGCGACCGAAATCAGTTGCTGCACAAGCCCCTACACAAAGTTGGTTGACCATTCGATGGGCCTTCATGTCTCTCTTTCATCGACTTGCAACACCTTCTTTGCAATGGATGGTCCCTTCCTTTATTGGTAACATCTACTTCACCATGATGGGTATGAAAATTGGCAAGGGTGCACAGATTGTATCTCCTGTTGTCAATGACTGCTACATGGTCGAAGTTGGTCCTAAAACCATCATCGGAGGTGGCGCGGTCATCAATGGTCATCTGTTCGAAAAAGATGGCATTCATTTGGCACCCGTGAAGATTGGTTCGCGGTGTGTTATTGGGACGAGTGCTCAAGTGAACCCCGGCTGTGTGATTGGCGATAAAGCCGTTATTGCATCTCGAGCTGTGTTACCAAAACATACCGTTGTGCCGGCTGGCGAAATTTGGGGAGGAATCCCTGCTAAATGCATTCGAAAAGCGGATGGAACTAAGCCGGAATAAACAAAATACTGGTCCCAGCTTGAACAAACTCACCCTTGGGATATTCTGGTTTCTTAGCATGCGCACCAATCACATTAGGTGTGAACTTCATGGCAGGAACTCGTACATCAACACGACTGCCGAGTCGAATCATACCGTATCTCTGACCACGACGCATCTCATCGCCTTCGCCAGACCAAGGCGCGATGGTTCGAGCTAAACGTCCACTGATTTGTGTTGATTCTACTCGTAAACCATCACTCCGCTGAAATACTGTTCGCACACGTTCATTCCAAGCAGATTCTTTTCTATAAGCGGGGACAAATGGTCCTCTTCGCAGGCCCTTACCGGTCCGGTGTTCCATACGCACGATTGTGCTGGCCACAGGAGCGCGATTCACATGAACATCGAAAGGTGACATGAAGATGGCGACCCTCCATGCATCGGTTTCAGATTCCTCACCCTTAGGAACTGCTTCCCAGCGTTGTTCATTTGGGAAATTGAGTGGCTCTTCACAAGGTGTTTCATGCCAATCTCCAGTTAAATCGTCGTGGATTGAGGATTCGTCTTTGGTTGGTCTTCGACCAATTGCTCGCTCTCGAACAACAAACATGATGTGACCATCTGCAGGTGAGACAACGATCCCCTCGTTCTTGGGAATTGGGCGATCAGGGTCTCGATAGAAATTGGCTACAATTGCGGTGAAGATGAAACAAAGCATTCCGGCAACATGAGCAAGTCCGTCTAAATCATCTACAATCAATGCAATGGATTCAACTGCTAAACCCATTGACAACCATGTGAGTGTTGGAGAAAGGCCTCCGCGGGCTAAGCCGCCCATTTGGTTCACTCCTCTTCTTCGTTTGAACGATTAAGCACGCCGTCGTCTTCCAAGTCATCTGCAATATCTTTGACCATAGCAGCTGCATCACCTTCAGGCGCACTTAGAATTTCATCAAGGCGCTCCTTTAGTGCTCTTTGCATGTGAGTTGATTTTCGCTCAGCCTCAACAGCATTTTCAATCATGTCATATCGAGTCTTAATCGCACGGTTTAGATCCTCAAAGATTTGCATGTGATCAACATACCAATCATCACGTGCTTTCATCTCAGCAACAGCAAGACGTAGGTCACCATCGAGTTCCTCTGCAATTTCGAATACGCGAGCAAGTCTCTCTTTCTCACGGGTGTATTTTTCTTCCATCTTTTCGAGGGCGGGTTCAAGATGCTTCACTCTTTGAGATGTGGTTGTCCCTTCGACCTCTAAATCTCGGATACGATTATCCTTCTGTGTTAGTAGTGCGTCGAGACCCTCTCGAGCGATTTCCTTGTCAATTGCTTCTTTCTCAAGTACTTCGATTTCAGCCCTGAGGCCAACAATCTCTTTTTCTTGCTGCTCGAATGCATCATACAGCTTTACTAAACGCTCAGTTTCTTCTGCCAAACGGTCTTCTAACTGCCGAATACGCAGTTCTGGAGTGACTGTTCCTGAGTCTCCACCTTCTTCGGACATAGTATCCCTCGGGACACGCCACCGGTTGCCCTGTCTTATAACCCGCTCCCCCAAGAGCATTGAATCTAAGGGAACACTACGTGTTCCCGAACTACGTTGTTTCAATTCATTGACGCAATTGCTGCAGCCAAACATGTGGTTACTGCCTTTGTAGCGGGAATATGCAACTTCTCATCTGGGCCATGTGCATTACCACCAGGGCCCAAACTTCCTGTAACAAGGAAAGCAGCATCGGGATATTTTTCCTGCATCATTGCTAGGAAAGGAATTGTGCCACCTTCAAAGAAAACCTGCATTGGGTTACCGAAGGTGGCTAGACTTGCGTCATTAAGTGCTTTACGAAATGACTCTTCCATTGGTGGTGCTGAAAAACCGTTTGCAGCAGCATCGGTTGAAAAAGATACATGGGCGCCATGAGGAGGATTTTCTTCTAGTGTTGTTGACATTGCCTCTTGTGCTTCGTCAGCATCTACACCAGGAGGTATGCGCATGCTCAATTTGAGGGATGTGTGAGTACGTAGTACATTGCCTGCATCTTTGATTGAAGGCATCCCATCTGCACCAGTTACTGACAATGACGGTCGCCAATTTCCTGAAAGAACAATTTCTGATAGCCCAGGGGTTTGTGGTTCAACGCCTTGGAGTGCTGGCAAATCTGTCCACACTTTTTCTCCCAATACCGTTGCAATACCATCCGCCTCAGCGCGTAATTCATCTGAAATCTCAACTGATAATTCTGGCAACAAAACTTGGCCTGTTGATTCATCCTCAATCCGACTGATGATGGAACGAGCGATGCGGAATGAAGAGGGTATTATTCCACCAGCCATTCCCGAATGGACGCCTTCTTGGCTGACGCCGACTCTTAGGGTGCCACCCACCAAACCACGAAGGCTTGTGGTAACCCACAACCGCTCATAATCGCCTGCACCTGAATCCATAACTACAACCAAATCAGGAGTCCCAAGAAGTTCTGAAAGCTCTTCCAAATAAGCAGGTAAATCGAATGAACCTGATTCTTCACAAGTTTCGATCAAGTAAGTTGCCTTGGGATGGGGTATGCCGTGTTGCTGTAAGGCTAGAATTGCCAATATGCTGAGGTAACCACCATATCCATCATCTACACTGCCTCGTCCATATAGCCATGGATCTTCTCTAACCGGCTTCCATGGTCCTTTCCCTTGTGACCAACCTGTGAAAGGTGGTTGTTTGTCCAAATGGCTGTAGAATAGTACTTCTCCTTCACCGGTACCCTCGACTGTGACTGTCAGTACTGGTGTCCTTCCATCTAATCTGTGGACATTGCAAGTCATGCCTTTCATTGGTAATTTACTCAACCAATCTAGAAACAAATCTATTGTCTCATCCAGATAACCATTTGAGGCCCAATCCTCATCGAATGCAGGAGAAAGGGCTGGTATCTCAATAAAATCTGACAAACTACCCAATGCATGATTTTCCCATTGTTCATCGACCCAAGAGTGGATGGCATCGAAATCCAAGTCGCTCATACCACTGCGAGGATGGTTTAGAGCAAAAGGACTGCTCTCAGAAGAACTCTTCTATAATCAATAAATCTATCCAGATTACAGATGGATTTCCGAGAATTTACACTGACAATCAGATCTTTTCTTATTTTCTTGTTCATCATAGGCCAAAACAGATTTGGCTAAATTCTGCAAGAGTGTGTGTAAATCTTCTAGCGCCAAGTGCATTTCTTCGTCTGTCATTACAATCATTCGACCGGTTACAGATGAAAGAATTGCAGGTGGAAGTACAACTCTACTTGTTATTCCAGCCTTTTCTCTGGCCTTTTCTTGTTGTAAAAGAGCGTGGGTGTAGAGTGCCAGTTGCATCCTGTAGTGATCTAGAAGCTCTTGTTCTGCAGAACTTCTTTCAGGTCCTGTTGTATTCAGTAAGGGATGATCTTTGCCAGAGAAAAGATGTGCGGCTGCTGTGGTTTTCAAATCGACTGCTCGAATGGCCCCTCGATCATCATCAAATCGTGTGCAGAGGATCAAATCAGCAATCCCACTGCTCGAGAAAACAAATTTTTCGATGTTCGCAAGTTTGTGTGGTCCGTGTGGAGTCCACATGCTATCATCTACAACCAAATCAATTCCGTAATTTAGACTAAATGGCCATTCGGTTCTAAGACCTTCAATTTCTTCTCCTGCCCATTTTTTCCCACTAGTGAGAGTACCTAGTGGGCCACTTTGGATCGCAACAGCCATTTGTTTCAATAGACCTTTCATGGACAATGCATCTGCATCTGGTGGTAATAACTCAGTGAGGACTGAATCGATTGTTTTCTCATCACTCAATAAGTCAGGTGATTGAAGCGTCCATTGAGCCGGTAATGGGGCACTAAGGTTTCCAGAGACACCAGGATTGGCCAAGCCTATCTCAACCAAGCGATGGAATATTGTTCCAATCACATTAGGTGCCGGTAATCCAACATTCTCGGCAAGGGTTTCCTTGCTAGAGTCAAAGGACTGATTGCTGGGAGAGATTCCCTGTTTCAGTAGACTCCAATAACAACTGGGACAGATTGATGCCGTGTCTAATTGATGTGGAGAAATTCGAATAGATCTAGTGCGGGTGGGAAATTCTTCTTGTTCAGGATTCTCTACATCCTCAAACGCAATCATGGAGGATTCATGCAACCTACTCATACGAACCAATGGACTGAAAATGGAATTTTGTTCTCCAAGTTCTGATACGTTATGGTATACTGGAAATGGTACTGTTGAAGGATCCAGGATATATCGATTGGATTCCTCATCAGGCTCCCATCCCAATGACTGGAACCACATATGTCCAAAGGTTGGCATGGATGTTGAGCGTGGTTTCATTGATACTTGTTTACCATTCCAAAATGAATCATTGGGCGCCCCTGCTATAATCAAGTAGTCCTTAACTCGAGTACAGGCTACGTAGAACAAACGACGGGCTTCAGCTTGTATCTGAGCCTCTTGAAGAGTTTTCGCAAATGTCCAGATCCCACTGTCTATACTTCTATCCGACAGCCATGGGCGAGGGTTAGAGGCAAACAAACTCGGTGTAGCAATAACTCTATCTCGCAAATCATGACTGATATTACCCTGACTCTCACTAAACAACCCCCCAACAATTACACAACGGCGCTGGAGTCCTTTTGAACCATGGATTGTCATTATTTGAACCGAATCTGAAGATGCGTCACTTGAAGCTGAAATGGCATTCGCAGCGACGTCTATCAAGTAAGTCAGCCGATCTGCCAAAAGGACTGGGTCGCCACCAACATTTTCCAATTGCTGTTCAACCATTTGCAGAAAAGTTTCTGAATCGTTTCTCTCAGATGGCTTTGGGTGTGCAACAAGGAGATCACTAAAATTCAGAGTCGTATCTAATGCTTCTCGGATAGAACCGCTCTCCGAGTAAATCGCCCATCTGTCAACCAATGAACGATGTGGGCTATCCTCAAGAATTGATGAAAGTCTGATGAATAGATTTTCACCCACTGTTGAACCACCGAGGAACTCTTGCAATTGTTTGTCGTTCAATCCAACCAAACATGAGCGTGCAACGATTGCAGCAGCATGACGACTGCTGGGTCTTGCAAGCCATTCTATCAAGCCCAGTAATGGTCTAATTACTGGCCTCTGTAGTAAACTGCCTTCCTTATCAGCAACCGCAGGAATTCCTGCCGCTTCGAGTCTGGACATGAGATCATCCAGATTCGATCGACTAGGTAGAAGGACCAATATTTCACCTGGATTCAGTGGACCTATGGTGCCCTGCTTAGTATCCCCTACTCTTGTTTCAGCACCAGTAATCAATGCCTGAATTCGTGCAGCAATCAGTGCATTCTCCATCTCTTTAGTTGAACCTGATGAAAATGGATCAAGTGGAATTGTCAGATCAACTTCAGGATGTCCCGAACTCGGTAACTTAGCGGGAACAAGCCATTCCAATCGCCCTTCTTCTTCAGAACGATCTGGGATTAATGCTTGAGGTCGTGCATACCAATCACCGGGAAATCTATCATGACTTGGATCGAAAATATCTTCCCACCAATCATTCATCCTATTGAGTAAGTCACCAGCAGTTCGATAATTTACAACCAATTCTACATGACCCTGTGAGCGACCTATTGCATCCACAGGGGAAGTGCTTCCTTTTTCCACTTCATCAAACCTTATCCATGCAGTATCTGCTGTACTGCGTGAATCTGGGAGATCAGACAAAGTGGAGAAGCCTCCATCTGCACTGTATCGAGGGTCTCGTGCTTCGGTTGGACGGCGTAATTCCGGAGAACGTGTCAAAGCTTCAACACTATACAGTTCGTGCTGATTGATATCACGAAGAGACCTCCCAAAGGCAACAAATCCAGATACTTGTGCCTGCCTAAACGCATAGATACTTTGCTTCCGATCTCCTACACAACATACTGTAGGTTCCCACGGTGTATCTGGAGCAGTTCTACCCTCTGGCAGATATCTCGGACCCCAAAGCCTCCCCAATAATCGCCACTGTTGGGCCGAATTGTCTTGCGCTTCATCAATGATGAATGCCCTATAACGCGAACGAATATTCTGCAATCTTGAGTATCTTTTCTGTAAATCTTCTTTCCAGCGTGTTATGTCTTTCATCGCAAATCCTGATGCTGATGCATCTTCACCAAGTTGATCTAAGTGAGATAGGGCTGTGTGGATGTGCTCATCTCTCCATGGTTCTTCAGGTAATGAATCCAAAGCCCGAACCACCTCTATGGGGTAATCTGCACGCATTATTCTGGGGCATCTAGCCAAAAGCAAATCACCAGCAAGTGAGGCCACATCATCGAACTCATGTACACCCATTCTAACTTTCAACTCATGTAATATATCCAGCAATGATCGATGGCAAATCAAAATATCTTGCAAATTAAGAGCTTCCTCTTCAATTCCAAAGCCAGGATTATTGCTTGTAGATGCATAGCCTATAGGTGATTCAATACGATCAGGGATTAATCCATCTACGGCTGGCATGAAAGGGACTTCAAATGTTGTTGAATCCATGAGATATATGGCTCTGGCAAGTGGACGAAACGACTTTCCATCAGTACAATTCCAAAGTTGTTTAATCGATTCGCCTAGGCTTTTACCACTCTCTTTAGCCACTGGATCTTTGACCTTGCTCCAAGTTTCAATTCCTCTAGGCCAATCAGGAGAATTGGATAAATTTCCTCGACCAAAAGCACTCACTGAGGAATTTTTGTGAGAAGATATTGTGCAGGTTGTCACACATAGTGCATGCAGCCACAACCATCGTTCCCAGCGCGTTGATGGAGGTCCAATATCAACCAGTTCGACGAGTGTTCGAAACCTTGTTTGCATCCCCATTGCAGAAACTACGTCGAGTTTATCTCCATGGGTTCTGACTAAATCTACCCATTCAAGAGTTGCAGTATGAATTTCTGAAACAAATGAATTGAAATCAGCATCCACTGGTGCAAGAATTTGAGTGACTAAACGCCTTACATCTTCTGCATCCACGCCATTTTCACCTTCCAAACGACGTGCGACCGAATCAACAAAAATTCTATTCGAAAGAAGGGATGAAAGAACCTTGCGAACCGCGCTCCTACTTCCAAATCTCCGCGCTAAACGATCTCGTGCTTCGATGACGAAAGGGGCCCTTTCACCTGATACGCCAGCGGCTACAGCATCATCAGGTGAACGTAATCTCCAAAGGCCTTCCAAAGCTTGGTTTAACAGAACATTTCTTTCTGCTTCATTGATTATTTCATGCGTAGGTCTTTGAGATAAATCGGCACGCCATGGCCCGATTAATCTTGATAAAAACGAGTCTATGGTTCCAATCGGCGCGTCTTCAAGCATAGCGGTTAGTTGCTGAATAAAACCATCACTTGTGACTCGCGAATCTCGACGTATACCTCCGTCATCTCGACTTGGACCAGATTTCAACCGATTTAATTCAGTCCACAAACGATGGCGCATTTCATCTGCTGCACGATTTGTGAATGTCAAGACTACTACTTCACTTGGAAGAAGCCCCTGCCAATTCTCAAGATCTTCCCGTTCTGATAACCCGATTTTCAAGGCGCCGGATGCAAGAGGCTTGGGCCTAGGCCCAGGAGGTAGCAAGCGGGTGGCCCTTTGATCAATCGACAAATAGTGTTCAATTGTTCTTCCAACAATACTCTGAGTTTTTCCTGTACCTGCACCTGCATCCAATATGAGATGCATGTCAATAGCAAGAGCCAATTTCTGCCCTACATTCAACTCCATGATTTGTCACCCCCCACGGTTGAGGCGAGGCCACAAATTTCCTTGACGTTGCACCATCGGCATGTATTCTCTTCGGGAGTGGGACGGACTATTCCTGCGTTTGCTGAATCTGCAACATCAAATGCTGTTGTCAATCTTTCCTGAATCCAAGCTCTGAAATGATCACTATCAGGGCTTGAATCTTCATCTGGGAACCTGTGAGTGTTCTCTGTTAATTTTGTCACCTCGCCTATACCATTGTCTTCGTAAAACTCCGAAAAAGCAGGGCTCACTTCTATTCTATTGCTTGTTGAGGAACCAACCTCAGATATCCCAACTCCAACGACTAAATCTCCAGGGTGACTTATTTCCCAACACCTCGCATACAAAGCAAGCTGTAATTCATTGAACAGAGCCTTCCTATGACGCTCTCCTTCTGCACCAACTTTCGGACCATCTATCGATTTAATGTCGCGGATTAAGATAAGGCGCTTGGGTTTCCATTTGGATGCAGAGGACCAATCGAGGGGTGCTACTGTGTCATTGCCATCCTCCAAATTAGAGGTTTTGATTACATCAACCCGATCGATAAAACCGGACATCTCCATTTTTCGACCATCTGGGTGGTATAACTCCATTCCACCTAGTGGCCACTCAATAGAAATCGGAATTGAGTTATGCAGTTTCATTTCTGCAAGCAATAGGTTACCTAGTCTACCTGTTGGAGAAGTCGGTTTTGGAGAGGCCAACCAATCGAGCCATTTCTTGCGCGACTGGCCAATCAAATCATGCCTTCTCTGAGCCGCTGTAGCATCTTCACGTTCCAACCATGGTGCAGTTTTGCCAATGTAATCTAAAATGTGGACAAACATTTCATCGGTTTTTTTCCCTGCGGCAGCAAGAGATGTGGCATCTTTTGAAGGACGTTCGATTCCCTCAGGAAGAGAAAATACTTTTTCGAAAAGAATGCCCAATGATTGGTGGATGATGTTACCTCTAATACGTGCATCTAAATCATCATCCTGCTGCTCCATTTTACCTGTTTGTAATCTTCTCTCAAGCCAACCTTTTCGGGGACAGGTTTGCCATGACTGAAGACGACTAGCAGACCAACGTTTTCTTTCAAACTCCTTTTGCCCGTTTTGTCCATTACGTTGATCAAAGACAGGCAGCGATGTTGCACTGGGTTTCAAAGGTCGTGGGTCGATAGCGAGTAATTGGCCTCGCCCTTTTTTCCCACCAAGAACTGGCCATGATTCAGCATCACGGGGCGGAATCTCTCCTGGAGCACCTGAATTGGAAGGAACCAAACGCATCCCTCCTATGCCACAAAATCGATCATGTAATTCCATCCCAATATACTCATCATCTGGCAGAATCTCTGTGGGTTGTCTGCTCAAACGGTCTTGCATCAAGTGTGCATCCAAAGGAATTGAAATTGATAATGGATTCAGTGGTGGGTGATGAGGTTGACGATTATCACGCAAGGCGAGTCCCGCTCTTTGTCGAGAGTCTCTTACACTTCGCCCGGAAATGTGCACTTCGGCTCTAGCATAATCCTGCTCTCTAACGATCTTCGTACTTGCAGGCTTCCAAGATAGATGATAACCCCTAGTTTTCTCTCCAATAGATGTAGACCAATTTGGTAAAAAGGCTGGAGCGGTGAATGCTTCTTCTATCCGAGAACCTGTGTGCTGTGACAACCATTCGGCCAAAGGCGTCGATGGTTGGCAATCCTCATCCAAACCTGTAGGATCAATCAAAAATGTATTCTCCGATGAATGAAGAATGTGATGAATTGCATGCCTACCTTCTCGCAAGGGCCCATCAGGTCTACATAAATCGAATATCTTGCAATCTTCTTCACTTAGCCAAGGCAACTTTTCTACTTTCAATGACCAATCGGAATTTGTCAAATGTGTCAACACCACAATGTCTGCTGTACAACCAAGGGCCTCTACTGGAGTGAGTAACCTTACACGATCTGATGCTTCTGGTATCTTTGGGGCCAATAATTCATTTACATGTCCGAGGAAATCCTCAATCCATTTTGAGCCACCTGAAGATATATTATGTCCCAATAATGATTGATGAAGACGTAATGATTCATGCTCTTCAACAAGCAATTGAATTGCACCCATTTCATCACCAGACATTGATTCCTTATCGAGAAATGATACCAGTTCAGCAAGCCAACTATCTCCATCTGTAGATATCTTTGGCAGTGGCAATTCCTCGCCAGTGTGACAACCCGTGAGAATTTCTTTTTCGCCCAGTAAAGCACGTTCACCGGAACTTAGCAATGGAGATAATCTGCAAAGAAGATTCAGGAACCACCATTGTGTACATTCAGCCTTCTGTCCAGACTCGTCAATATCTTCCCATGGTGCGGGCAAAGGCGGGGATGCAAGAGCACGGAGCCAAGTTGAAAGTGCACCATAGCCACCTAGAATATGCCATGTTCTGGCCAAAACCTCAATCCGTTCAGCATCCATTTCGGGAGTCCAATCTGACTTTGTAGGGTGTGAATTTGAATTTAACCAATCTGCACAAAATTGGAGGCTTTGTTGATTTCCTAGACCCCTTATTCTCGACATGGACCATGCCTCATTACCGTATCCAATCGAGGCTAATTCAGCAAACCAATGAATTGCTGGTGACGATTTTAGTGTACTAGAATTTCTCGACAAACGGAGGCCTATTTCTGTCAATTTTCTACGCCATATATCCTCACGCTCACTGCAACCCGGATCTATGATTAAAACGGTAGCTTCTGGATTAGCAGAAGCAACCCAGTCACGAAGTAATTCAACGCTTGCAGGAATCTCAAGCCCACTGGTTGGAATTAGTACACGGTTGACTGGTTGTGCACAGGGCTCGGGTATCCAAATATCATGAGTTGGTAGCCACTCTGGCTGATTCTCAGAAGTACAAGGTTCAACATCCTCAAGGATTGCACCATGTAAGCCCAAACGGAAATTTCCGATTGGAGCTTCACCATGCTGACAAAGTTGATGGATGTCTGAAAAACGATTCAGGTGCAACAACATTTGTCGATTGCTTACAGAAAGTGTCGGAAGTTGATCCATTACCAATATTCCTGCTATTCCTGTCAATGTAAATGGCGCATTTTCTAACTTACCTAACCTGTCATTTATTTCCCTCTGATGCAATAAGGGGTGGAAGCCGTTTAACTCAATGCCCATGCGCCTCAATCGACGTTCAAAACCAATCATTCCAGGTCCATCCCATTTACGAATATCCTCGGAATCGAAGACCTCTGCAAGTCTTGCGAGAGCCCGGGTTCGCCCTTCACCCCAATGATGTTCACTGATGGGGTGGAGTAATGGGAAATCCCCCTGCTTAGCAGCTAATTCACATTCGGCATGAATTAATCGATCCGAAGGACCACTATATGGCAACAACCGTGGAAGGCGTAAATCTGCATGTATGGACTTTCTGAGGGAAGCCAATGTATGATGCCGAGAGCGATCTATTGGGCCAATTTCTGCTGATTCTAATCGATTAATGAGTTCCTCTCTAGACGCTTCTGAAGAATGTATTACTAGGATTGGTTTCACTCTTGGATCGAGTACTTGAAGGCACAACTGTTGAAACAACCACTCTGGAAAATGTCCAGGAGGAATGTGTTCCAAAGTCAGTTTGTGTTCCATGCAATCACCCCGTGAGCGTTGCAGGTTCTCACGGGGGTTCTTGAAGGATTGGTTTGTTTCAATCTCGACGAGTAAACGCTGCAGCCCC
>MDTC01112261.1_pt1 | contig 13534 bp, 11 predicted proteins | sample 811181 | NCBI WGS metagenome assembly MDTC01 (sample SAMN05326644, study PRJNA326480) | marine metagenome | isolation source: seawater | place: Pacific Ocean: North | collected 2011
CATAAAAATAAAATATCGGTGAAGCTAGGAGAAGGGGGGATAACAAAAGGTATTATTGCACCTAATGCATATCAAAGAGGATTGGAAGCCTTAAAAAGTCATAAAAAAACACTCAAAAAATTCAAGGTTCATTATATTTATGCAGTAGCTACTTCAGCCATAAGAAGTGCTAGTAATGGAAATAAATTTGTTAAAGATGTTAAAAAAATATTAGATATTGATATTCATGTGATAAATGGTGAAGAAGAAGCTGATCTTATATATAATGGAGTTAAACAGGCAATAGATCTTGAGGACAATCCAAAATTAATTGTGGATATTGGTGGTGGAAGTACAGAGTTTATTATAGCAAATAGTAGAGAAATTTTTTGGAGAAAAAGTTATCAATTAGGTGCTGCTAGATTGTTAGAGATGTTTGACCCTCAAGATCCAATTTCTGGTAATGATGTTGCCTCCATTGAACATCATCTTTCAAATTCACTAAAAGATATGATAGAATATGCAGAAACCTATGAAGTAGATTGTCTTATTGGATCTTCTGGTTCTTTTGATACATTGGCAGAAATGATTTCACGAAAAAATGGTCTTCAAATAGATTGGAAACAAAATAAATCTTTTGATTTTAAGATGCATGAGTATAATGAGATTCAACACTTAATTTATCTTTCAACTTTAAAAGAACGTTTAAATATGGATGGGTTAATCCCTATGCGAGCAGATATGATTGTTATTTCAGTAGTTATTATTAATTTCATCCTCAATAAACTTCCAATTCATACTATGCATTTATCTAATTATGCACTTAAAGAAGGACTTATCAATCAATTACTTAGAACTCCTGATAAATGGCAAAAATACTTATAATAGAAGATGAGCAGGCAATAAGAAATGTTTTGTCTAACATCATTATTGAAGAGAATAAAGATTATGAAGTAGATCTAGCTGAAAATGGTCTAGAAGCGTATGAGAAAATTAAAACTGAGAGTTATGATTTAGTTCTTTGTGACATTAAAATGCCCATTATGGATGGTGTTGAATTTCTTGAAAAGGCAATAAAAATTAATCCTGAACTCACTATAGTTATGATATCTGGTCATGGTGATATTGATGTCGCTGTAGATTGTATTAAAAAGGGAGCTTACGATTTTATTTCAAAACCTCCAGATTTAAATAGACTTCTTCAGACAATAAGAAATGGATTAGATCGTAAAGAATTAGTTGTTCAAAATAAAGTTCTTAGGAAAAAGGTTAGTAAGAAATATCAAATGGTTGGGAATTCCTTTGAACTTAAGAAGATTCACCAAATGATTGAACGCGTAGCTCCTACAGATGCACGTGTATTAATTGTTGGTTCAAATGGCTCTGGAAAAGAATTGATTGCTCATGCTATTCATGAAAAAAGTACACGAAATAAAGCTCCCATGATTGAAGTGAATTGTGCAGCAATACCTTCAGATTTAATAGAGTCAGAGTTATTTGGACATGAAAAAGGTTCTTTTACTTCTGCAATAAAAGATCGTAAAGGAAAATTTGAAACTGCTCATGGAGGAACACTTTTTTTGGATGAGATTGGTGATATGAGTCTGAAGGCTCAAGCTAAAGTTCTTCGTGCTCTTCAAGAAAATAAAATTTCTAGAGTTGGAAGTAACAAACAAATTAAAGTTAATGTTCGTTTAATTGCAGCAACAAATAAAAATTTACAAAAAGAGATTGAGTATGGGAATTTTCGTGAAGACTTATATCATCGAATAGCTGTTATTTTAATTAATAATCCATCTTTGGATGAAAGAAAAGAGGATATACCAATTTTGGTAGACCATTTTATTAAGCAAATATGTGAAGATCATGGAATAATTAAAAAAACTTTTAGTCCTGATGCTATTACATTGCTTAAAAGTTATTCATGGTCTGGAAATATTAGAGAACTTAGAAATGTAATAGAACGACTAATCATCCTTTGTCCAGATACAGTTACTAAGGACGATGTAGAGTCGTTTGCAGCAAAGAAATAGATATATGAAAGTACCTAAATTTTTAGTTGGAGACAACACAGAGCATCCAGATGCAGTATTTATTATTCATACTCAAATTCCTCGATTTATATTAAATATAGATAGCGATGACGTTGAATGGTTAGACGAAGATTTACCATCTCTTTTAGGAACAGATGATGAAGCGGAATTAACTACTGCAATCAGTAAATTTTTAGCTCAAGCTGATGAGTTTTATCAAGCCGAAATTGAACGTTATGAATCCATGGATTCGTAAAAAGTAGATTTTCTGTTAACTCATCAAAGTTTCTTTAAATGTTGCTGATTGTGTTGGTATTTGGCGATTTACTTTTTTAACTAATCCTTGTAATACTTTTCCTGGACCAACTTCTGTAAAGCTTGAAGCACCATGAGTAATCATATTTTGCATTGTCTGTGTCCAAAGTACAGGGGCGGTTAATTGTGCAATTAGATTTTTTTTGATGTCTTCTGGATTGGTAGTAGCAGAGGCATTTACATTTTGGTAGACGGAACAAATTGGCTTATTAAATGTTGTAGTATTAATAGCTTGTGCTAATTCAGCACGTGCAGACTCCATTAATGGAGAGTGGAAAGCCCCTCCTACAGGAAGAACTAAAGCTCGGCGAGCTCCTGCTTCTTTTAATTGTTCACAAGCATCGTTAATTGCATCTATAGCACCTGAAATAACCAATTGACCCGGGCAGTTATAGTTTGCAGCTACCACAATTCCATTAACTTTTTCGCAAATGTTTTCAACGACTTCGTTTTCTAAACCTAAAATAGCTGCCATCGTAGAAGGTTCAGATTCACAGGCCTTTTGCATTGCTAATGCTCGTTTAGAAACTAGTTTTAAACCATCTTCAAAAGCCAGCACGCCTGCAGAACTAAGTGCAGAAATTTCACCTAAAGAATGACCTGCAACCATATTTGGACTAAATTCTTTGTCAAGACATTTAGCTAGAATTACAGAATGTAAAAAAATAGCTGGTTGGGTTACTTTTGTTTCTTTTAACTCTTCTGCGGATCCATCAAACATAATTGATGAAATTTCGAAACCTAGAATTTTATCTGCTAATTGAAATAATTCTTTAGCTTTTGCGTTAGTCTCAAAAAGGTCTTTACCCATACCAGGAAATTGAGCACCTTGACCAGGAAATACATATGCTTTCATAATAGTTTAGTCTCTGTTACCAAGTAGTCTAAGCAACATTAAAAATAGATTAATAAAATCAAGATATAAGGTTAAAGCTCCCATTATCATAAGTTTCTGAGTACTTTCACTTCCTTGTTCAACTCTCGAACCAATATTTTTTATTTTTTGCACATCATATGCTGTTAGTCCTGTGAATACTAAGACACCAATGATAGATATTATATAATGCATAAACGAGTTTTGTAAAAATAAATTAACAATAGATGCAATTACAATTCCGATTAATGCCATCATAAGCAAACTTCCTAATTTTGTTAAATCTGTTTTAGTAGTGTATCCCATCACTGCCATTATTCCAAATGTAATTGCAGTTATAAAAAAAGTGCTAACGATTGAACTTGTTGTGTAAGACGTAAATAGGATACTTAAACTTATTCCTGTGAGTGTCGAGTATAATAAAAATATACCTAATAGCGATTTAGCACTAAATTTTTGAAAACCCGCTCCCATGAGGAGTACTAAACCAAGTGGTGAAAGTGTAGCAATCCATCCAAAAGTTGTAAGACTTTTTGAAACACTGTCAATGATAAGGAATTTCATTGTTTCAGTTGCGAACCATGCAGCTGCAAACCCTGAAATTATAAGTGCTGTAAACATTAAAGAAAACACGTTAGAGATAAAGCTTTTTGATACGCTTTTAGAATTTAATTTTTCAGTTGATGTAAAAGTTGATTTCATTTTATTTTTTTCACAAAAGTATATTTAATATTAACACAAAATAAGATGTTTATGTACAATTATAAATGACTTTTAATATCTAACAAGAAAGATTTAATCTTATTCATCCTGTCAATGATCATTTTTTGTGTTTGGATATCATTTAAATTATTTTTCATTTTATCTTTTGCACCTCTAAGTGTATACCCTCTTTCTTTAACTAAGTAATAAATTATTCTATAATTTTCAACATCCTCTTTTGTAAATTGTCTATTTCCTTTTTTGTTTTTTTTAGGTTTTATGACTTCAAATTCTTTTTCCCAAAATCTAATTAGAGAAGCATTTACATTAAGCATATTTGCAACCTCTCCTATGCTGTAGTATAATTTAGTTAGTTTGTTATTTTCTATCTCGATTGAGCTCATAGTATAAATTTAAAGCGATTGGGTTGGTCTTGATGATATTTCAATTACTTTATCGTATTCTTCTGCACTTAAATCATTGAAGAAAAAATTGACTGGATTAATTTGACGTTTGTTTTTAAAAACTTCATAATGTAAGTGAGGTGCTGTTGATTGTCCTGTATTCCCAACATAGCCTATAAGATCTCCTCTTTTTACTTTTTGCCCTCTTTTACAATTGTATTTACTACAATGAGCGTATCGAGTTTTGTAACCATAACCGTGATTAATCATAATTGTTTTTCCGTAACCTCCAGTCCAACCAATTTTTTCAACAATACCATCACCAGTTGAATATATCTCAGTTCCAACAGGTGCAGTAAAGTCCATACCTTTGTGCATTTTTAGTATTTTATAAATTGGATGCATTCTTAATCCAAAGCCTGATGCAATTCTAGTTAAATCCCTATTGGAAATTGGTTGAATACTTGGAATAGCTTTTAGCATTACTTGTTTTTCTTTAGTTAGTTCAAAAACTTCGTCAAAAGACTTGGACTGAGAAGAGAGTTTTTTTTCTATAAGTTCTAACTTTTGAGCAATTTCAACAACTAAGTCTTCGTATTGCATGTTTTCATATTTTTTGTACTTCATAGGGTTCCCACCAGTTCCAAGTTGTCTCTTGTGGTTTGGATATGGGTCTGTTTCAAATATTGCTCTATAAATGTTATCATCTCTGTCTTGTACATCATTCAAAACATCAAGTATTAAGTTTAAGTCTTTATTAAATACCGATATCTCTTGTCTAAGACTTAGGTTTTCTTTAGCGGCTTCTTTAGTTATGTAATTTCTAATATTGTAGAACGATACAGAAAGTATAATTATTGAAAACACAATTGATGCAATCAAATAATAAGAAAGTGTTTTTATTTTACCCCATAGAGTTAACTTAATTTCCTCATAATCTAGGGTATCAGGATTATATTTGTAATTAATATTCTTCATATATATGAAAAACTAAAGTACAAAGCTATCATTTTTTTGTTACATAAAAACTTAAAAATAAGTCACTTAATCACATCATTTTATTAATTACTTTAATTACATAAAATTTTATTATTCTCCAAAACAATATAAATACCCATCTGTGGAAGCAATATATACTCTTTTATTATGTACAAATGGCGTAGCTTCAAAGTTTGATTTAAAAAAATCTAGAAGAATGGCCTCATCTTTGATAATTTCAAAAAGCCAAAGACCTTTTGAACTTGCTGCAATAAGTTTATTTTCAACAAATATTGGTGTACTAACAGAACTTCCAATATTGTGTTTGTATATTAGCTTTGGTTGGAAATATTCTTTTTCTAATTGAGGACCTTTTACCTTTGTTTCAGAAAGTTCGTTGTGATTAACAATATATAAATTACCATTATATCCAATAAATGCGGCTCTTTTTTTATGTAGATTTGAATATTGGTCATCAATACCTACAGAGCCGATTACTCCATCTGACCAACTCTTTGAATTAAGGTTTTCAACTGGGAAAAACCACTCTACTATGTTATCTATTTTATTTCTTGGATTCAATTTTAAAACACCCCCATTTCCTTTTAAATATTGTTTTTCAAAACCAATTAAAATACAGCTATCTTTTGTAATTATAGTAGATCCATCAATATCTGCACCAATGTAATAATCCCAATCAATTTCACGAGATGTGGTATTATATCCAAATATATGTCCAGAACCAGATGCTATAAAAATTCTGCTGCCTAATTTTGCTGGTGAAGACTCCGTAATTAAATTATTTTGATGAAATATAACATCGCTATCATTGTAAAGTGGTATTTCTCCATAAATCTCGGGTTTGAAAAAATCACCGTTTTTGGTTAACTTTTCATTTTTAGGATTTATTATTTCAAAAATACCATTTTCGAGGCCTATGAAAATACTATCACTATGTATTAGACAAGATGCATCTACGTCCCTGCTTATGCTTTCCGTCTTTTTCACATTCAATCTCCATATTTCCTGACCATTTTCTATGGATATTGCTCTTAAAGATTCAGCTTTCTTAGAATTAAGTTTTTTTCCAAAACCAATTCTACTCCCTTGTATTATTTGATATTCTGGGAAGTTGTAATCTTTCGAACTATTTTTCCATATAGTTCCTGTGCTGTTAAGCACATCTTCATATTCATATTTCCAACATATTTTCCTGTTTTCTACATTTATTTTTTTTAAAAAATGATCACACCCCCCAATTATTATAAATAAACTGTCTTTTTCTTTTGTCATCAATGGTTGGCAGGTTCTTCTAGCTCCCTTACACAATATGGTATCTGTGGAGTTTGATATATTTGTTAATCCATTACCTAAGTTAATTTTCCAGATGAGTCTTAATTTATCTGGGGCAGTGTTTCCGTAATAGTTTCTTTCATAGTTTCCTAGATAAGTGTAATTTATTAATTCTATTTTATCCTTTAATTGAGAATAAGAAATACTCTTTAACAGTAAAAAAATGGAAATAAAAATTACCATTACTTTCTTTTTATTAATGTTATGATGCATGTAAAAGAAGATTCTGAAATATATGGTGTTAAAAATATTTTAATTTCGGTAACTTTGCAATTTTAGATGTAAATAGGTATAAACTTCAAAATGAATACAAACCAAATTAGAAAGGCATTCTTTGATTTTTTTAAATCAAAATCTCATGTAATTGTAAATTCTGCACCAATGGTATTAAAAGACGATCCGTCTTTAATGTTTACTAATGCTGGAATGAATCAATTTAAAGATGTTTTTCTTGGATACGATAACCCAATACAAAAGAGAGTAGCAAATTCTCAAAAATGTTTGAGAGTTTCAGGAAAGCATAACGATTTAGAAGAAGTAGGTGTTGATACATATCACCATACTATGTTTGAAATGTTGGGTAATTGGTCATTTGGAGATTATTTTAAAAAGGAGGCAATCAATTGGGCATGGGATTTATTTACTAATGTTTATAAGATAGACTCTGATAGGTTATATGTTACAGTTTTTAAAGGCGATATTAACGATAAAACCAACTTTGATAAAGAGTCTTATGACATTTGGAAAAATTTAATATCTGAAGAAAGAATTTTGAAATTTTCTAAAAAAGATAATTTTTGGGAAATGGGGAATACGGGTCCTTGTGGTCCAAGTTCAGAGATTCATATTGATATAAGATCAGAAAAAGACAGGAAATCAGTTTCAGGCAAAGAATTAGTAAATAAAGATCACCCTCAAGTCATAGAATTATGGAATTTGGTTTTTATTGAGTATAATAGAACTTCTGACGGTAATTTGGAAGTTTTAAAAAACAAGCACGTTGATACAGGAATGGGTTTAGAGCGGCTAGCTATGGTATTGCAGTCAAAAAATAGTAATTATGACTCAGATTTATTTCTTCCATTAATTAAAAGGCTTGAAAAACTATCAAAATTCAGTTATAACCCATCAACCACAAAAAAGGAACAGTTTAAAATTAATATTGCATTTCGAGTAATTGTAGACCACATAAGAGCTGTTGCTTTTTCTATTTCCGATGGACAATTACCATCCAATAACGGAGCAGGATACGTTATCAGAAGAATACTTCGAAGAGCAGTTAGGTATGGATATCAATTTTTAAGATTTGATGAACCTTTCTTACATCTTATTGTAGAACCACTAGCTGAGAGCTTTGAAGGAGTTTTCGATGAAATTTCCAAAAATAAAGAATTCATTAAAAAAATTATTTTTCAAGAGGAGCTTTTATTTTTTAATACTCTGAGTTCCGGCATCAAGAGATTAAATGAAATTGTAGACTTCAATATAAAAGAAAAAAAGTCACAAGTTGATGGTAAACTTGTTTTTGAATTATACGATACATATGGATTTCCTATTGATTTAACTAAATTAATTGCTGAGGAAAATAAGATGAGTATTGATCAAAAGGGTTTTAAAAAATATTTAAGTCTGCAAAAAGATAGATCAAAAGTTGATGCAAAAAAAGATGTAGGTGACTGGACTACTTTAATTGAAGATGATATTCAGGAGTTTGTCGGTTATGATCATACAAGTGTTAGAATCAAGATTGCAAAATATAGGACTATAAAAATTAAAAATAAAGAGACTTTTCAGCTAATCTTTAATTTAACTCCATTTTTCCCTGAGGGTGGAGGGCAAGTAGGAGATAAAGGATTTATTTTTAATTCCAATGAGAAAATAATTATTAATGACACAAAAAAAGAAAATGGAATTATAGTTCATGATGTTGATAAATTACCTATAAATATTAAAGCCAGTTTTGATGCTAAGGTTGATGAAGCTAGACGAATTAAAATAATGAAAAACCACTCTGCAACACATCTTTTACATTTTGCATTAAGAAAAGTTTTAGGTAAGCATGTTGAGCAGAAAGGTTCCCTAATTAATTCTTCTTATTTGAGATTTGATTTTTCTCATTTTTCTAAACTAACTAATGAAGAAATTTCGTCTGTTGAAAGCCAAGTTAATCAATTTATCAGAGCAGCACACAATTTGAAGGAGGATAGAAATGTTCCGATAGAAATTGCAAAGCAAAAAGGTGCAATGATGTTATTTGGTGAAAAATATGGAGATTCTGTAAGAACAATTCAGTTTGGAGAATCTATAGAACTATGTGGTGGATTACACGTTAGAACAACATCTCTAATTGGAAACTTTAAAATAGTTTCAGAAAGTTCTATTTCGTCAGGAATAAGAAGGATTGAGGCTGTCACTGCCCAAAATGCAGATAAATTTATTGAAGATAAATTAAAAATTTTAAATGATATTTCTAAAATTTTGAAGCATCCAAATAACATAATTAATGCAATAGAACAACTACAAAAGAACAATTTAGATTTACAAAAAAAAGTCGACTTATTAAATAATGATTTAATCATTGGTGTAAAAAATGAAATACTAAGCCATATTTTAGAAGTTAATAAAATTAAATTTATTTACAAGAATCTAAATATATCATCAGAACTTATGAAAAGGCTAGCATTTGATATAAAAAATAATTTAGAAAGATTTGTTTTAATTTTTACAAGTGTTTATGATAATAGGCCCTTAATAACTTTGATGATTTCTAAAGATTTAGTAGAAGAAAATAATTGGAATGCTGGTCAAATGATTCGTGAGTTAGCTAAATTAATCAAAGGTGGGGGTGGAGGACAGCCATTTTTTGCTACAGCTGGAGGTACAGATATTTCAGGAATTAATAAAGTAGAATTAAAGGCTAAAGATTTATTTTTCAATTAATATTCCCGTATTTTAAAACATCTTTTGCCTCAATTTTATTATCTGTTAAAATAATTAAACGCTCTATTACATTTCTTAATTCCCTTATATTTCCAGTCCAATTAATTTTTGTAAGTTCTATATATGCATTTTTCAAAATTTCCTTTTTTTGACGTCCTTGCTCCTTGCAAATTTCTTCAATAAAATAGTCAGTTAGTAATGGAATATCTGTTTTTCTTTCATTTAGACTAGGAACATGTATGGGAATAACATTTAATCTATGGTAAAGGTCTTCTCTAAAATTCCCATTCTTTATTTCCTCCTTGAGATTTTTATTTGTAGCAGCAATAATTCTAGTATTAACAATTATAGCTTTGTCACCACCTACTCTTGTTATCTTATTTTCCTGCAAAGCTCTTAAAACTTTTGCTTGTGCGGATAAGCTCATATCACCCACTTCATCTAGGAAAAGAGTGCCTTGGTTTGCCAGTTCAAATTTGCCTATTTTTTGCTTATTTGCGGATGTGAATGAACCTTTTTCATGACCAAAAAGTTCACTTTCGATAAGCTCTGAAGGAATTGCTGCACAATTGATCTCAACGAATCTATTTTTATTTCTGTTGCTATTTTGATGAAGTTGTTTAGCAACGAGTTCTTTCCCAACTCCGTTAGAGCCTGTAATAAGGACTCTTGCATCTGTATTTGCAACTTTATTTATTATCTCTTTTACAATTTTTATTTCATTGCTTTCTCCAATAATTGTAGTCTTTTCCTTTTTTTTAATTTTACTTTTTAGGGATATATTTTCTTTTTTTATAATGTTGGTTTCAATTGCATTTCTAACACTAGTCAAAATTCTATTTAAATCAAGAGGTTTTTGGATGTAATCATATGCTCCCTCTTTCAGTGTTTTAACTGCAGTGTCAATGCTTCCGTGACCACTTATCATTATAATAGGACATTTTATTTCATAGGATTTAATTTTTTCAAGAAAATTTAACCCATCCATTTTTGGCATTTTAATATCACAGAAAATTAAGTCATAATCATTTTGTTTCGCTAATTCAATACCTTTTAAGCCATTTTCAGCATCTTCAACATAATATTTTTCGAATTCTAAGATCTCTTTGAGTGTAGATCTAATGGCTCTCTCGTCATCAATAATTAAAATTTTTTTCATGATCTTAATCGTTTAAATAAGTCTTTGTAACTTGCCTTTTTTCCATACGAGAGAATGCCTTTTCTATATATTTTCCCAGAAATTAAAGTGGTTAAAATAAATGTAATGGTAAGAATCAAGAGACTTAAAATAATTTCCCAGATTTCTACACTACTATCACCCACTCCCATTGCAATTCTTACCATCATTATTACAGGTGATGTAAATGGTATTTCACTCAACCAAAATGATAATGACGATGAAGGATCATCTATCACTTTAGTAATCATTGTCAAAGCAAAAATCATGGGTATGGTTATTGGAATTAAAAATTGTTGGGTGTCAGTTTCTTCATCAACTGACGCACCTATTGCCGCCATTAGCCCTCCATAAAGAAGATATCCTCCTAAAAAGTAAATCCCGAAAAATAAAAAAATTAGTGACCACTGTATATCATGCAATAAAAAGCTGAAAACTTCAAATGCTTCATTATTATCAAACTTTATTTCCTGCTCCTGAAATTTATTGAGCTCAAGTTTTGAACTTTGAAAAGCTGCAGAATATTGGTCTGGGAATGTTGATGATATGATTGTAGTTGACATAACCAAACTTACAGTAATCCAAATCACAAATTGTGTTAGTCCAACTAAGCCAACACCAATTATTTTAGCTATCATAAGCTGAAAACTTGATACTGAAGAAATTATAATTTCTACAATTCTATTAGTTTTTTCTTCAATGACACCTTTCATAACTTGCATCGAGTACATAAAAACAAACAGATAGATAAAACAAGCAAACAAAAATCCTACAATTGCTTTACGTTGTATATTTTTATTTTGATTATTTTCAATATCGATTACATCTAAATTTATTCTTGTTTTAATGGATCTATATGTATCTATGTCTATTTCATTGCTTTTTATGCGGTAAAGCTCAATGGCTTCATTAATAATACTAGTTAAATGTTTTTGAAGAGCAGTAGAAGGGATGTTTTTATAAAGACATTTTGCTGTCATTGAGTTTGTCTTTATGAGGTTTTCTGGTAAATACAACAATAGGTCTAGTTCTTTATCTTTTTTAAACAAATTTTGAATTTCTTGATAATTTTTATTTTGAGGGGCCCATTGTAGATGGTATTTTTCAGAGTTTCTTAGAATACTATCAAATAATTTAGATTCGTCAACAACTAAAATCTCATAATTTGTTTTGCTACCTTTTGCTAGATATGCGCTCAGTGCCATAAATCCAACAATTATAAATGGGCCAAGAAAGCTCATTAAGATAAAAGTCTTTTTTCTAACTCTTGTAGAGTATTCTCTTTTAATAATAAGACCAATTTTATTCATCAAGGGTTGAATTTATAAATACATCATTCATTGTTGGAGTTTTTTTTAAAATTTCGATAATTTCTATATGATTAATTACTCCTTTAATAAATTGATTTATTGTTAAATCTTTACTTAGCTCAATTTCTGCTAAATGTATATTTTCATAAATATTATTATGTTTTATTAATTTCCAGCCCCCCCACACTGCATTAGAAAAACTCATCTGATTACCTTTGTACTTGATTAGCCATTCTTTTCCGATGTACTTTTCTTTTAATTGAGATATTTTTCCTTCAAGTATTTTATTTGATCTATGAATAATAGCTGCCTCGTCACATATTTCTTCAACAGAGTTCATATTATGCGTACTTAAAATAATACTTGTTTTGTTTGCCTTTAGGTTTAATATTTCTTCCTTAATTAATTGGCTATTAACAGGATCAAGACCACTAAAAGGCTCATCCAGTATAATTAGCTTAGGATTATGAAGAATTGTTGTTATGAACTGTACTTTTTGGGCCATTCCTTTTGAAAGGTCCTCAACTTTTTTATTCCACCATGAAGAAATTTCAAATTTATTGAACCAGTAGGTAAGTCTTTCTTTAGCTTCTTTTTTGTTGAGTCCTTTAAGTTGAGATAGATAAATGGATTGTTCACCAACTTTCATTTTTTTATAAAGACCTCTTTCCTCAGGTAGATATCCGATTGAAAAAATGTGCTTTTGATTTAGAAGCTCTCCGTCAATCCTAACGCTTCCGCTATCAGGTGTTAAAATTTGGTTTATGATTCTAATAAGAGTTGTTTTTCCAGCTCCATTTGGACCTAGAAGACCATAAATACAACCTTCTTTAACATTTAAACTTATGTTACTAAGAGCCCTTTGGTTGCCAAAGAATTTGTTAACATTTTGTACTTCTATAATATTTTCAACATTCATTAATTATTTCATGAAAAATGATTTTTCATACGATCAAAGAAGCTTTTCGTTTGATTTTCTTTGGGTTTAAAATTATCACTATCATTTAATTTTAAAAGAATTTCTTTCTCTTCTTTTGTTATTTTTTGAGGAGTCCAAACCTGGATATTGACAATCATATCACCTCTTCCATATCCATTTATATCTGGAACGCCCTTAGATCTTAGCCTTAAGTTTTTTCCACTTTGTGTCCCTGCAGGAATCTTTATTTTTGCTTTTCCACTTACCATGGGAATTTCAACAGTTGTCCCAATAACAGCATCCGAGAATGAAATTCCCAGCTGCAAAAGTAGATCGTTTCCGTTTCTGATTAAATGGTCATGTTCCAGCTCTTCAATCACAACAATTAAGTCACCGGGTATCCCTCCGCCTGGTGCTTCATTTCCTTTACCTTGCATGCTAAGTTGCATACCGCCTTCAACACCTGCAGGTATGTCTATTTTAATGATTGTTTCTTTTTTTTCTAAACCTGAAGAATCAACACCGGGGGGTCTGTTAGAAATAATTTGTC
>MDTC01072663.1_pt1 | contig 13532 bp, 10 predicted proteins | sample 811181 | NCBI WGS metagenome assembly MDTC01 (sample SAMN05326644, study PRJNA326480) | marine metagenome | isolation source: seawater | place: Pacific Ocean: North | collected 2011
ATAGGAGTCGCTGGAGAAACTAGGGCTATTAGAACACCGAATCAAGGTTTTGGAATACTTTTAGAGCTTGGTGAGGTGTTGCCCGTTCTAATCCGGAGTTTTGAAAATAAGCATATGCCTTTTCTGTATTGAGTGAATTGCGAGTTGATGGATTTTTTGGCAACTCTTGATTAAGGGAAACGTATAATTATAATTTTACCTCCTTGAGAAAAGTGCTTTTTGAAGTTGATATTCCATTGGTCTTGCCTCTCTTGTTTTGGTCTATAGAAGTTAATATAGATTTAAATGATTAATCATCAGTCTAAACCGGATATGTATTATTAGTAGATTAGTAAGAGTGCGACCTACGTTCTTTGCTGGGTTGAAATATTATTCTCCATCTCCATCATTTGTTACGTCTTCTTGTAGTGCAGAAGTTATTCGCGTGTGCTTTGTGATCTGATGTTTGGTTTGCTTCGAACGACTTCTGCTTTGCATGCGGTGTTTCTAGCTAAGAAGTTAGAAGGTTAATGCGTAATTTCAGCTTTATGGACAATTTGTCTTCGCAAGAGCTTGTGAGTCAACCTTATAAATATGGATTTGTAACAGATATTGAGGAAGATAAAATTGCTAAAGGTGTCAATGAAGACGTCGTACGATGGATCTCAGCAAAAAGGGAAGAACCTCAGTATCTCCTTGATTTCCGTTTACGTGCTTATAAGCATTGGCTTTCGATGGCTGAGCCTGATTGGCCTAAATTGGGCTATCCACCTATAGATTATCAGGATATTATCTATTATGCAGCACCCAAGAAGATGGAGAAAAAAACAAGCTTAGATCAGGTTGATCCTGAACTATTAGATACTTTTAATAGGCTTGGTATTTCCTTGAACGAGCAGAAGCGCTTGAGCAATGTTGCCGTCGACGCTGTCTTTGATAGTGTTTCTATCGCCACCACTTATAAAGAGAAGCTCGCTGAGGATGGAATAATATTTTGCCCACTCAATGAAGCTATTAAAGAACACCCAGAACTTGTAGAGAAATATTTAGGTACTGTTGTGACAAGCAATGATAATTTCTTTGCGGCTCTAAATGCGGCTGTTTTTAGCGATGGGTCGTTTGTTTTTATCCCAAAGGGGGTTAAATGTCCTATGGATTTATCTTCTTATTTTCGGATTAATTCAGGAGATGCTGGACAGTTTGAGCGTACATTAATCGTTGCAGAAGAGGGTGCTTCAGTCAGTTATCTTGAGGGTTGTACTGCGCCTATGTTTGACACTAATCAACTTCATGCTGCTGTCGTTGAGTTGGTGGCTCTGGATGATGCGTCAATTAAATATTCGACAGTTCAAAATTGGTATCCTGGTGACGAAAATGGTGTGGGTGGTATCTATAACTTTGTAACCAAACGTGGACACTGCCGCGGAGCGAGAAGTCATATCAGTTGGACACAGGTTGAAACTGGTTCAGCTATCACCTGGAAATATCCAAGTTGTGTGCTTATGGGTCCAGATTCTGTTGGTGAATTCTATTCTGTTGCCTTAACTAATCATTTCCAACAGGCTGATACGGGAACAAAAATGATTCACCTAGGACCTCGAACTCGCTCAACAATTGTTAGTAAAGGCATTAGCGCTGGTCGCTCTAGCAATAGTTACCGTGGCCTTGTCAATATTGGTCGATCTGCTGAAGGTGCTCGAAACTACAGTCAATGTGATTCAATGTTGATTGGTGACTCTGCAGCTGCTAATACGTATCCCTATATTCATTGTCAACAACCCCAAGCGGCTGTTGAGCATGAAGCTAGTACATGCCGTATTTCAGAAGATCAACTATTTTATTTGCAAAGCAGAGGAATCGCTTTTGAAGAAGCTGTGTCCATGATGGTGAGTGGATTTTGTCAAGATGTTTATAGCCAACTTCCTTTGGAATTTGCTGCTGAGGCAGATCGTCTTTTGGCTTTGAGGCTTGAAAATTCAATAGGCTGAGGATTTCTGACAATTTAGTTTTCTTTATTTCACTAATTTCTTTTTTACATGATCAATCCTGATTCAGAACTACTTCTTGATATTAAAGATCTGCATGCTTCTGTGGAAGGTAAGCAGATCCTTCGAGGGGTTAATCTTCAGTTAAGAGCGGGTGAAATACATGCTCTTATGGGTCGTAATGGTAGCGGAAAAAGTACCCTTTCTAAAGTTTTGGCAGGACATCCTGCTTACCAAATCACAGGAGGGTCAGTCACCTATCGTGGCCAAAATCTACTGGATTTAGAACCAGAGAAGAGAGCAAGAATAGGAGTCTTTCTAAGTTTTCAATACCCGATTGAAATTCCTGGTGTCAGTAATTTTGAATTCCTTCGTGTTTCTTCTAATGCAAGGCGTGTAGAAATGAATGAATCTGAGCTAGATCACTTTGAATTTGATGATCTAGTGAGGGCACGTCTCGAAGTCGTAAAAATGGATCCTGCTTTCCTCGAACGAAGTATTAACGAGGGATTCTCGGGAGGGGAGAAAAAGCGGAATGAAATTTTGCAAATGGCACTACTTGAACCAGTTGTGTCCATTCTTGATGAGACAGACTCAGGACTTGACATCGATGCTCTTCGTATTGTGGCAGGAGGAGTGAATCAACTTGCTGGCCCAACTAATACCATCCTTTTGATTACGCATTATCAACGTCTTTTAGATCAGATCACACCAGACTTTGTACATGTTATGGCATCCGGTCGAATTATTCGGACTGGTGGTAGCGAGTTAGCACTTGAACTAGAGAAAACTGGATATGACTGGGTTGATAGTGAACTTGTTACTCAAGGAGCTGCTTGATCATGACTAATTCACTTATGAATGGAGTGTCTGATTGGTTAACGTCTCTACCGTCACCATCTGGGCTATTAGAGAAGGTTCAGCGTGATGGTAGAAGTTCTTTGTCACAATTAGAGCTACCCAATCGAAAACAGGAATCTTGGCGCTTTTCTGCGGTCGATCGATTGGAGTCAATCTTTAGTCGTCCCTTGCAGGGGTCTAGGTCCCATGGAATCGATCAGCCGATACCAGCTGCTCCTAGTAATGGGCTTCGGTTGCATCTCGACACTGATCAAAATCAACTTAGGAGTCTTACTTTGCCAGTAGGCCTGAGTTGGCTTACAGAGGCTGAAATTAATACGTACTTGGGAAGTTCGCTTGCGTGTTTTGGTTCTGAATCAGATTGGTTGGTTGAACTTAATCATGCGGCTACTCAGCATCTGCTGGCATTGCGAATCTCTGGTTCGCCGCCGCCTCTCGAACTCATTATGGGTAACTCCTGTGATGGACTTTCCGCTACACGTATCCTTTTGATTCTGGAGGAGAAGGCTGAACTTGAAATCCTTCAGATTTGGAGAGGTGAGGCCAACACCTCTCAGAGTCATATTCTAGAAGTTCAGCTTGGATCTGATTCCTCATTACATCATGGTGTGTTAGCGCTTGGAACAGGTAACTCCTCATTTTTCGCCCATCTTGCTGTGCAACAAGAGCCTGGCAGTTTGTATGAACTAACGTCTGCATTGCAGGGTTGGCATCTTGCAAGAATCGAACCTCGGATGATTCAGTCGAAGGGAAAAGCGAAAACAATTCTGAATGGTTTGGCGATGAGTGACCATGATCAGGAGATATCAATGAACAGCTTTATGCGATTTGATGGTCCTGACGGGGAATTTGATCAACTTCAGAAAAATCTAGTTTCTGGTCATTCACATACAGTTTTTAATGGAGCGGTTTCCGTACCTAAGGTTGCTCAGAAAACAAATGCCTCTCAGCTAAGTCGAAACTTGATGCTGTCACCGCGGGCGCGAATTGATACTAAACCAGAGCTGGAAATTGTTGCTGATGATGTGCGTTGTACTCATGGAGCTACAGTCTCTCAGTTGCAGGAAGATCAACTTTTTTATCTGAGAAGTAGGGGGATTTCAGAAATTGAAGCTGCAAAGTTATTATTAAGAGGGTATTGCAAAGAGATTACAAGTTCATTGCCTGTCGAAGCCGAACGTTGGCTGCCTTTGGATTACCTGTTGAATCAGCTTCGCTCATGATCGTCTGACGTTAGTTTTGCTGATCATATGTTTGCTAAATCTGACTGGTGAATAATATTTAAAATGGTCTTATCCTTGTTCTCTTGGTTTTACGAAGCTGAAGAATTCTCAGTCTATTGACTCTTGATTATTCTCTTTGCAGCAATATAAGTTATTGATGCAATCTTTTGAGGGCATCCAGTCGACGGTTGTAGTCAGTCTTTTGCTGTTGAAGGTTTACTCCCTTTCGGCTTTATATCGATGTGATTCTTTGTGCTAGATATTGATCTGTAACTTGTTTTGCAACACTGGCTTTAAAATTTGCGTTAAATCTAATTTTGTTATTATTATGGCCTCAGTATTGCGAGAGGAGTGTTTTAAGTTTATTGAGTTTTGTGGTCTTTTAAAGTTTTTCTACGCAGCTTGATTGGCTTGAAATTGTGTTTCCCTGCTCTTGGGATTAAGTTCTTCTATATCTGCCTTGATTGTCCAGTTCAGTTCGCTGCTTGTTTTTGGTGGTCCATTGAAACTGCCTGACACAGCGGCAGTTAGTTCTGGCTTTGATGAGCTCGCCAATACGATATATCTTTCACTGATTTCTTTCCCTGAGCTGGGGTCAAAACCACGCCAGCCCGCACCAGGGAGATAAACCTCCGTCCATGCATGGAGGTCATAGACAGCGGGAGCTGGATCTATGAGTTGGTAACCGCTGGTGAATCGTGCTGGGAGCCCTACGCTTCTGCAACATTCAATCATCAGCATTGCAAGATCTCGGCAAGATCCAACTCTTTCTCTGAGCGTTCGTCCGGCTGGCCAGGCGGGACCTAAATGACGCTCGGTGTATTTGACTCGATCTTGAATTGTCTCCATGAGTTGGATTAAAAATGGCAGCACTTGCTGATTTCCTCCCATGAGTGCGTCTTGAGTTAAGGCAATGGCGGAGGGATCGTGTTGACCATTAGGTAACCAACCTTCGAGTGAACCGTGAAGATCTCGATTGAGATGGCCGCGTGGGTAGGGGAGGGGAGGATCCAATTTGCTGAAGCATTCTTCAAGTGGTGCTGCGGGTAGCGTTTCTACTTTGCTTTGGGCCTCGATGCACAATTGATCAGTTGTGCCTTGAAAACGGATCCGATGAATCTCATCACCACTTGCTGCCACAAGCGCATGGTGATGGAGTGGATTAGGCGAGACGATTAGTTTGTGTTCTAGGAGTCGTTGATGGCCTTGTCCTCTGGGTTTAAGACATAGGCGGTGTTCGCCCAGGTTGACTGGTTTGTCATATCGATAAGTCAGTGTGTGAGTCAGCTCAGCGAGCATGAGGGATCAGTGGGAATGGTGGAGAGGTCTTTTGACGTTGGTTCAGTCGTCATGAAATAGCTCATGTGAATGAGCCCATGAAGCTGATTTAAATCGGTTTGTAGTTGATCAATGGCTTCATGTAACCCCCTATCTATTAGAGATTCGATGCGAACATAATTCCATTTAGCCACGAGCTGCCCGCGCATGCATTCGAGATCGTCAGGCGATTCGGGAATGGGGCTGTGGTGTATTCGTTCGAGGGTTTCGTTGATCTGTTGCAGGCAAAACCGTACTGATCTTGGGAAAATCGGATCCAGCAACAGAAAACGAGCCACTGATGTGGGAGTAATCGCTTGTCGGACGCTCTGTCGGTACATCTGATAGGCACCAGCGGTGCGCAAAAGTGCAATCCATTGCAGTTCATCCAGTACGCCACCCACTGCGCTTGGCACAGGTAAAAGTAGGAAGTACTTCACATCAAGAATTCGGGAGGTCTTATCAGCCCTCTCGATCAATCGTCCCAGTCGGCTGAACAACCAGGCCTGGTCCCGGCTGAGGGTGACGTCAGTAATGCCATAGAAAAGTTGACAACCCCGGCGAATGCTACGGAGTTGCTCGTGTTCTGGTTCCTGCCAAAGTGCTTCTCCCTCCTGGATACTCCAATAGAGATCGTTGATGTGTTCCCACATCTCTGTAGAAATCACATCGCGAATCTGCCTGGCATTTTCACGAGCGTTCTCGATGCAATTGACGATGCTGTTGGGGTTATTGCGGTCTAGGAGTAGAAATCCCATGACATCTTGCGGTGAGTGAAGCGGATATCTTTGATCGAAGTGTTTGCGATCCCCACTTGCATCCACCAAGGGCAACCAGGGCTCCGCACTTCCACTTGGATTGTCAAGGGCCATCGCTTCGCTCACCTCTAGAAAGCGAGAAATATTTTCGGCGCGCTCCACAAAACGATTAATCCAGTAAAGGGAGTCAGCGACTCGGCTCAACATGGCATCACCTCCTGATGTTCCACCGAAACCTGACTTTCACTGACCACCCAGGTGTCTTTGCAACCACCCCCCTGGGAGGAATTCACCACTAAGGATCCACGTCTTAAGGCAACGCGGGTGAGTCCACCTGGACTGACCCAGTTGCTTTTACCCCGAAGAACATAAGGACGTAGGTCCACATGACATGGATAGAGCTCGCCCTCGCTGAGAGATGGAACGGTGGAGAGCTGCAATGTGGGCTGTGCAATGAAATTGCGAGGATGAGTCTTAATCTTCTCGGCAAAGGCCTCGATTTCGCTTGACGAGGCGTGGGGGCCGATCAACATTCCGTATCCCCCAGCTTCAGCAACTGATTTCACAACGAGTGATTCGAGGTGTTCAAGCACGTAAGTAAGGTCACTTGTCTTTGAGCAGAGATAGGTCGGAACATTCTCGATAATTGGTTCTTGTCCGAGGTAGTAGCGAATCATCTCGGGTACGTAGGCATAAATTAGTTTGTCGTCGGCAACTCCCGTGCCAGGAGCATTGGCGATAGCAATGTTGCCCTTTCTCATCGCCTCCATGAGGCCAGGTACTCCAAGAACTGAATTTTGGCGGAAAACCTTTGGATCAAGAAAGTCATCATCAATTCTCCTGTAGATAACATCGATTGGCTGTAAACCTGCTGTGCTGCGCATATAAATACGCTCATTTTCACAGATCAGATCCCTACCTTCAACGAGAGTGACACCCATCTGCTGGGCTAGGTAGCTGTGCTCGAAATAGGCGCTGTTGAATATCCCCGGCGTAAGAAGGGCGACACGTGGAGCATCACTCCAGGAGGCAAGATCCTGAAGTGTTCGTAATAAGTGAGATGGATAATCATCGATTGCTTGGATGTGTCGACCCTCAAAAAGACTCGGGAACAGTCGTTTCATTACTCGACGGTTCTCGAGAAAGTAAGCCACTCCTGAGGGGCATCTCAGGTTGTCTTCCAGGACGCGCCAATTGCCATCGCCATCTCGGATTAGGTCAAGCCCAGAGATGTGACACCATCGATCTAGTGGTAGCTGAAGACCTTGCATCTCTGGCCGCCATCCCTTTGAACTTTCTACGTCTTCTCTAGGAATTACCCCATCATTGAGAATTCGTTGTGGTCCATAAACATCTGCCAAAAAAAGATCAATTGCGTCAAGCCGCTGTAGTAAACCTTCTTCCAAGTTGGCCCACTCACGTCTATGAATCAACCGCGGCAAGGGATCAAAGGGCAAAATCCTTTCGCCATCATGTAGTCCTGAACCGTTCATTCGGAACGTTGCCCCTAGACGGCGTAGCAAATTACTGGCGGATGCATGGTTGCGGTTGAGCTCATCTAGACCGATTTGCCCAAGAGAATTCAGCAGTGGTTCTAAATCAGAACGAGGTGCAGATTGTTTCTTGCAGAAATACTCGTCATATCCCTGTGATGGTCGATATTCCTTAAACATTAACTAAATACCGTCATGCCATGTATATAAATGCTTAGTGAGCTTGGAAATTCGTATTGCTTGATACTGGATTCAAGAATATTGGTTTGTTTGTGGCTTTGATTCGATTTCTGCAAGAGGAGTGGCAACTATTTTTCGTTACAATTGATACATTTAGTATCTGTATCTGTGTTTGTATTTGGCAATAGGATATTGCTTTAAAAGAGATTATTAATGCTAAACATGATATAAAAATGCTTCAAGTCATGCATCTGTAAAACTCTTTGGAAGCGTTGGATTCAGTGTGAATCGATAGCGATATATTCTTTAATGCACCGCTATGTTGTTGTTGGCAGTTCATAAATGGATGGTCTATGAATGTCTATAGTATTATGATTAGGAGAAAGGCATAGTGCCTAAACGTAAATACTCTTCTCGATATGTACTTAGCGAGTACTGTAAATAGATCCAACAGCGGGTTATTGGTATTTTTAATGAGCAACTCTTCTATTGTGCTAAGCAATACCCTTTAGAATATTTTGTAGCAGGCATTACATCGCGGTACATCGTTAGAAACTATTAATTGGGGAGTCAATTTTAATTTGGAAAGTCAACTTTAATTATGAACAACCTTTCTAGACCATTCAAGAAAACAATTGTCAGTCGTCTTGGAGTTATTTTAAGTACCGGTCTAGTCGGAACTTCTCTATTGGCTTGTGCTGGTAATGATTCTGCATCAACTTCCGGAGGGGAAGATGCGTCTATGTGTGCCAACATACATATTGGTACACAGGATCAAGTTATTAATACGGCAGTAGGAGGCGCGGCTGTTCGTGAACTGAAGGTTTTCGAAGAAAATTTACCTAAAGATGGAAAATATAAAGATCTAGATTACAAAGTTGAATGGTCGAGCTATACATCTGGACCACCTATTACTAATAAAATGATGGCAGGTCAGATTCAGATTGGCCTAATGGGCGATTTCCCTGCGGTCATTAATTTGATTAAGGGCAGAGAAGGTTCAGGTGATACAAAAACAGTTTTTATTGGCACTTTGGCTTATAGCCCCAATGGAGCTGGCAATGCTGTGGTTGTGCCTATTGATAGTGACGCTACGAGTTTGGCTGATTTGAAGGGTGGAACTGTTTCTGTACCTTTTGGCTCTGCAGCACATGGCATGGTCTTGAAGGCTTTGAAAGATGAAGGAATTGATACTGAGAAAGATTTAACACTGATAAGCCAGGCGCCTGCTGTTGGGGGTTCAAGTCTCCAGAAGAATCAAATTGAAGCGCATGCAGACTTTGTTCCTTTCGGCGAACTCTTCCCTTATCGAGGTTTTGCTAAAAAGATTTTTGATGGAGCTCAGACCGGTGTGCCCACACTACATGGCATTACGGTCCGTGAGGATTTCGCTAAGGCTTGCCCTGAAGTTGTCACTGCTTTCATGGAATCGGTTCTTGTAGCTAATAATAAATTCTTTGATAGTCCAGAAGTAATTTCTGCACAGATTGAGGAATGGTCTGGTATAGACAAAGAAGTTGTCTATATGTTCTTAGGTCCATCCGGACTGCAATATCTTTCACCAGAGATTGAGGAGGTTCAGCTCCAAGCTCTCGAAAACAGTATTGCAACGCTGAAGAGCCTTGGAAAAATTGAGAACGAAAATATTCAACCTTCTGACGTTCGTGGATGGATTGACAATACGTACTTAGAAAATGCGGCAGCAAAGCTCAATACTACTGTTGCTGAGCAAATTGAAAAAGGTAAGGCTTATCAGATCTCAGGAACGGATGCGTTTGATAATAGTCAAATAACTAATCCGAAGAATGCCGGACAAATCTGGATTGAAGGAGAAGATAATGTTCAAAACTACTCCAGCCCTGTGAGCATGGTGAAGGCTCTTAAGGAGTTTGAGAAAAACGGCAAGACACCGAGCGTTGTCTTCGTTCACGATATGAATAAAGGTTGGAAGTTATTTGCCAATACGGCATTCTTTGTGGATAACAATGGAACTGTGACTGCTTTCCTTCTGAAGGATGATGCTGATGCTTATGCTCAGAAGTCGGGAGGTAAGGTCATTGACTTTACTCAACTGCAGACTTTTGGATAATCATAGGCAATTCTTTTATCGCATCAATAGCAAATTCTAATTCCTAGGTCTCATGGCAGTGACTGCTTCTTCAGGCACCACTCAAACTCCTTCAACAGCCACTGTCAGCAAGCGAGGAGCATCAGTTCGTCGCTTGCTAACAACCCACGGAGGCTCTTTGAGCCGACGTGGGTTGTCTTTACTTTTTTTTCTTTGCTTATGGCAGATTCTGAGTGTTTTGAAGGTTAACTTCATTATTAACTTTCAGTTTGTACCAGCACCCACCGCGGTGTTTTCTGCTTTTATTTCTTTTGTACAAGCCAATCCTTGGATCCACTTACAGTCAAGCATCTTTAGGGTGATCTGCGGATTTACTGCTGGTTCAATACTTGGAATTGCAATTGGCTTGCTCATTGGTTCATCGCATTTGGTAGAAGAATTACTGGCGACACCATTAGAGCTACTACGTCCTATTCCTGCTGTTGCCTGGATACCGCTTGCAATTCTAATGTTTCCAAATGCTGAGATTGGTATGTTCTATATTACTTTTGTAGGAGCTTTCTATCCAATACTTGTTAGCACGCAGAAATCAGTTGAATCATCACTGTCTGATTTATTGATGATTCGAGTTGGGCAATGTTTAGGAGCTTCATACTTTCAACTCTTCAGGGATATTATTATTCCGTCTTCTCTTCCTGGAATCAGTGCAGGCCTTGTGATTGGTATGGGAAATGCATGGTTTTGCCTTGTGACGGCTGAAATTATAGCCGGTAAATATGGAATTGGATATAAAACATGGGAATCATATGTTATCTCTGAATATCCTCCAATTGTTATGGGAATGATCTTAATTGGGCTTTTAGGGGCTTTCTCTTCACAGATGATTCTATTCACTACCAATAAAATGATGCCCTGGCGTCAAATTTCCAAAGGAACGCTTTAACTATTCTTCAATGTCTAACCTCTTAGAAATTTCTCAAGTCAGCAAGTATTTTGGGGATAAGCATACACGTCGTTGTGTGCTTTCGAATGTGAATCTTCGCATTCAGCCAGGAGAATTTGTTTGTTTACTAGGTCCCTCTGGATGTGGTAAATCCACTCTACTCAATGCTATTGCCGGCTTTATTAAGCCGGAATCTGGCCTTATTAGTGTTAATGATCAACGGGTTTCAAAACCTGGTCCAGATCGTGGTTTTGTTTTTCAGAAGAATTCATTATTGCCTTGGATGACATTAGACCAAAACGTTGGTTATGGGTTGAAGATTCAGGGTTTATCAAAAGAAAAGATCAGAAATCGTGTTGATCACTTTCTTGATCTTGTTGGTCTTTTAGGTTACAGAAAATCTTTTCCACATGAGCTTTCAGGTGGTATGCAACAGCGTGGCAGTATTGTTCGTGCCCTTATCACAAACCCTAAGGTCTTATTAATGGATGAGCCATTTGGCGCCGTAGATGCTCAAACTAGAATTATACTTCAAGAGATGTTGTTGGGTATATGGGCCCAAGTAGGTATTACTATTATATTTGTTACGCATGATATTGATGAAGCTGTTTTATTGGCTGATCGTATTGTTGTAATGGGGGTCAATCCTGGCCATATCAAGGAAATCTTCGACGTTTCATTGAAGAGACCACGTTCTGCTGACTCAACATTCTTGGACGAGTTTAGAGAAATTAAGCTTAGAGTTCTTCGGTCAATACGCGAGGAAACAGATAAATTAATGATAGCAGTGTGATTATTTATAATGCTTTTTTTGTCTGGTATCACTTTTAATCTATTAGTCTTCTTTTTCTTACCGGATTTATCTAATAGCAATTCTCTTCTGGCCTCCATTGCTCTTCAGCCGGTTCTCTTGTCGTTGTTGGCAGGCTTTGCCCTTCGCAACGTCTTCAATACGCGTTCCACTTGGATTCGCCAGTCAGATCTGCTGTCTTCGCGATCTCTCTCTATTGCACTATCGCTGATGGGTGCTCAATTTGTCCTTTCTGACTTATTAGCTATCTCTTGGAAAACAATCTTGTCACTTCTAATCTGCATAGTGTGCACATGCCTTATAGGGATTTCTGCTAATCGTTTCCTTAAGATTGACAATTCATTTATGATTTGGCTTTTGGCTGGTAATTGTATATGCGGGCCTGCTGCCATATCTTTTGCTTCTCAGATATTCAATGGTGAAAAAAAAGATATTGCTAAGGCTATATGGATTAATACGTTAATTGGTTTTATCTTAATGGTTCTGTTGCCACTATTTGCAGGTTTACTTCAACTGGGCCCTGATGCCTTTGGAGTCTGGGCTGGTTCTTCTTTGCAGTCCACAGCTCAAGTTGTGACTAGTGCTTCTATATTCTCAAGTGAATCAACTGATATTGCGTTGCTGATCAAATCCTTTCGTATCTTAATGCTTTTACCTCTGATATTCTTTCTGAAGCTTGTAGCAGCTCCAAAATCTCTGGTTCCTTTTACACATCAGGGTACTAGGAAGTCTCCATTCTCCCTGACATCGTTCTTTCGAACGTTCCCTCGGTTTTTAATTATATTTTTAATACTTGCAATTATGTCTGTAGTCGTTGATCTAAGTGGTTTGGTGTATGGAGCCGAGTTTCCCGTTTATGGCTTATTAGTCGCAGCTCGGCCAATGTTGGGGTTGTTTTCTAAATTTTGCTTGTCGTTGGCCATGTTTGCTGTTGGATATTTATGTTGCTTCGAGCTAAGTCGAAGGGATTATAGAGCCATCTTTTTTGCGATCTTTTCTGCCTTGCAGTTAGTGTTTGTTTCTTATTTTATGGTTAAAGTATAGTCATTCCTAAATCGCGCTTTGCTGCTTTAAGGTATTCAGTTTCAATGAAGGGTCCTTTCTTTAAAGAGCATGTTTTATTGTCTTGGTTCTCAATAAATATTTTATCGGTGTATTCTCTAATCCAATCTTCTCTAATGGTCATGTCTGGTTGATAATGTCCGTCTTTGCCATGTCGCTCTCCTAAAACATAGTTGATGCAAGATGTGCTTACCCCAGTCCATCGACTAAGATGTTCGATGGAGGACTTAGTATTTGCAAACCAATAATTTGAACAGAGCATAGCCTTCAAGAAGGCGATCACGATGTCCGGTTGCTGAATAGCGAATTGTCGCCTTACAACAACGCCGTAGAACGCAAAGGGTGTTGATACTTCGTCCTCAATTTTCTGGTAATGATGCCCAGCTGAAATGAAGTGGTCAAATGGTGTAAAACATGCCACCGCTCCGGTATTTATTGAGTCTTCAATAAGATTAGTTTGGCTTTCAAGGTTTATATTGACTAACCGAGTAGATCTAAGTATGTTTTTTTGATTTAAGTTGTAAAGCAGGCTGCCGTGGGCAGTTGATAAGAAAGGTACTGCAATTGATTTGTCTTTAAGATTCTGCAATCCGGTCTCTTTGGCGTCTTTGCGAATGAGTAAGCTTGATCCACTTCCGTACGGATTAATACTGACGAAGCTTATAAGTATTGATCCGTTAGTTTCATTATACTGTTGGGATGTAGCCATGTGACTAATTGCGTAATCTCCGATAATTGCAATGTCTAACTCTGATTCTTTGAGGCCTTTAAGTATTGGAGCTGCAGACTTATGGTCAATCCATTTTGTCGAGAACTGGTTCTGTGAACTATTACTTAAGTTTGTTATAAAGG
>MDTC01081706.1_pt1 | contig 13532 bp, 6 predicted proteins | sample 811181 | NCBI WGS metagenome assembly MDTC01 (sample SAMN05326644, study PRJNA326480) | marine metagenome | isolation source: seawater | place: Pacific Ocean: North | collected 2011
ATGCAGTGGATCTATCAGCATACATGTTAAGCACTGCAAGCCAGAGAAAAACGACTGATGCTGACGATAAAAAATATACGAAAAAATTGATTCATGCTTCAAGATAGACTAAAGTTGTGTAAAAATCATAGAGAACAATCGTGAAACGTCCATCAGAATCTATCACCGATCAGCAGCCCCAACAACCATATGCACATGATATAAAACCATTAAATGATTTGTCTTTAAAAGATTTATTGGCATCAGCATCGCAAACAGATGATAGCATGCAAGCCATCATCAAAAACATTGCCACAATAATGTTAGAAACAATTGGGCTCAATGACGCTAAGACAAAGTCACATCAAGCACGCTCTGATACAACCACACCAATACTGACATCAGCCACAAGCCAATATGATTCTGACCACAATCATAGTTCTGATGAAAGTGACCCTGTCGATTCTATAAATACCCTACTTCGTATCAAAAAAAATCAGGTGGCAAACAAAGACAGTAAGCATAAGGCAGACGATCATCCAGCAACAATTGAAACGCCGCGTTGGAAAAAGGCCAAATCCAATAAGCTAACACAGCATCATCATCAAACCATTGCAACACAACATACGACGCAAGATAAAGTCGATAAATATGAATTATTACAATGCGAAAAAAACCAAAGCGGCACAATTAAATTCATTGCCAGTGAAGGATGGTTAATGCCAGATCCATTGATTAATGATTTGTGTGACATCCTGACGACCCTGAGCATTGACGAATGGCTTGATATTGAACAAGGCGCCGGGGCCGGCACCCTGATAACATGCTTTGAAAATCTTGAATTTAGATGCCACCTCGATCAATTATCAAACGCATTAAAAACCATGGATAAAGCTCAATGCATACAATGGGAGACGGCCGCTCCTGGCACACTCAAACGGTTATTGATCGCAACGAATGATCGATATTGTTCTCATGTATACAAATCAGCACTCATGCAATGCTTAAGCAAACTCAATAAATCAGCCATCGAGACCATTGAAAAAAACACACCGCATACACTAAAGATCATGACAATTTTTCTGGCAAGTGAATATCAAGACAAAAATCTCTTGCATGTACAAACAGTATGCGATGACGACCTCGACGTCTACCATGAACTTGTAGCATCAACATGCGAAAAACATATGATAATGCTGAATCAGTTTGATAAAAAAACATTTCTTAAAATTGAAAACAGAGCGCCATTCACGCTACAAACGCTTTATCACAGTTGTATAATCGCTGATAGCGCGCGCTCAGCGCTCAAAGAAAAGCTCTCGCCGACCGAGAAAGAGTCAGAGAATATTCAACAAAATCAGATCAAGTATTTACTGAAAGAAGATCCGTTTAATCACGATCAAGACGAGTGCAGCCGACTGATTAGCCTGATGACAATTAGCCCGCAGCTATTACGCTTGTGTATAACAGAAAATGTGGATTTTATAGGGGCAATGACGCCAATTGAACAATGCGCGATTGCGCACACGCTATCAAGGTGTACGCTCAATGATTGGATCATCATTGAAGATAAGTCAAATGGCACATTAAAACACATAGCCGAGATTACCAAGACAAAAAACTTCACCCTGCCAAAGTGTCTAGCGCGAATCATACAAGTTAAACACCCAATCACTGCATTTGCCATGGCCTTAAAAGATGAACCTTTAACCAAAATTGATGAAATTATTTCACTCATCGAAGCCGTCACACCTGGCACCAAGGGAGCAATACGGCACGCTTTCGACGATATCATGCACTTTGAACCCGAAGAGCAGAGAACAACCAATCAAGTAAGTGTCGGTGAATATATAAAAAGATACCAAAAAACCTGTCATGCGCTCAACAAATATAGCTTAGTCCTATCTCGCGCAATTAAGTTCGAATCTCCGAAGAAATCTTCCGATACTCAAGGCTTATTTGCAGCACAAAAAACGATAACACATGCACAGAAACATGCTGCAGTGGCGCTGGTGTATTCAAATCGTGAACTGATTGAGGAGACCTTTAGCACCCATCTAGAAACTATTGAATACACGTTGATCAAACAAATGCAACGTATCTTAACTGATTATCTTCAAAACACAGAAGATCGAATATCACTACCCGATGAATACACGGTCCATATCGGCAATTTTAGTACGATCATGCAACAATCCTGGGAAGGTCTAATCCATGATATGCAAGACAAACACACAGTGAACTCTACGAGAATCCAACCCATTAAAAACTGAATAAAATCAGAGAATAAAAAAACCTTGTTCATCTAGAAAACCATCGTGGCAATCGTGTAGTGTATCAAGTTGTAGGAAAACAGCATGGACGAATGACAATAGTCACCAAACCACAAGTGATCACCTAGAAAGCCAAGCCCGAATCAAGCGTGCCCAAAACGAACCACATTGAAAAAAACGCAAAAAAATGTTAGGCTACTAAAAAATAACTAGTGACGCCAACGTGGGCAAAAAAACAGCTAAACAAAAAAAACTATCCCATTCAAAACAGCGACACGACGCCAATCAAGCCGACCGGCAACGGTCGACTTTACTGCATATGCCAATCAATAGTGGCGGATTGATCAAAGGGCATTTGATCGCCACTAAACTATCAAAAAACATGTTAAGAAGCAGTTCTTTTGACCCCACAATGATTATGAGCAGCGTCACTGACTCACTTCAAAACGGGGCAAAATTATCACATGATCCGATGGTATCCAATCGCGGACTCAGTCTATTCTTGCCACATCAACGTGATGGTATACGCTGCTATCTTTTAAATACAGAAACGCACACAACATTGCTTATCCACCAAGAATCAGCTTGCATCATTGCTGGATACGGTGTGCGCAATCACACCGGCGATGGATACGATAACTATTGGTGCATCAATGGATACACGGATAAAATCCATTACGAACTAACTGAATTTAACCGAACGTATCATGGAAACATCAACCATAAACTTGGCCAAGAATCTGACGGTTCAGTGGATGATTCCGAGCCGAAAGACGAAGCGATTCAAGACACTGTGCAAACGCCCAGCAGAGCGAGTCAAGGCAAATCATTATCGGAACACACATCGATATCCCCAAAAGAAAAAAAACAACTTGAGGATGACACCAAGACCTATCCTAAGCCAGAGGATGTCATATGGCAATCAGCGTGTCGCATAGCTGAAAATAACCACGCCCAGGGTAAGCCTACGCGACTCGATAGGCACGATGATTCCGTTTGGGAGCTGCATAACTATTGCACAGCATTATTAACCAAACGACTTTACCAGATAAGCTATCACCATATTAACCAGCGCTTCATGCTTGAATGCATCATTCGATCAAAACGCATTACCTATCAATTGCCGTGGACAATTGATGATCTTATGTATTATTGCACTCAACTCAGTGATGGCAAGGTAATTTGGCCAGTGATCCTCCCTTTGATACACCAATTCCCAGTACTACTAAGCCTCATGTGTACTGAGCATCAGAAACAATACTTAGCATCGTTCATATCCGCCTATCATGAAACGATCCTACAAGGACTCTACCGATTTGAACACCACGACAGCGATATGTTCAATCATGTCACGCAAACCATCATCGATCACCTGGTTGACTATCACGCACAACAAACATCTCTGACATTGTCGCAAACCGTCCTGATGTGGCAGTACTTGACCAACCGATATGAGTCAGTTGATAGTTTCGTCATTGAACAAAGCAAAAACACTACGGATGAGCCTGAGGCAACAGTGCGATTGTCATTGATTCGTAAAATGATTGACAGTATGTATCTGTACGAGCAAGCACCATTGAGTCTAAGTGCATACACATGGCTATTCTCCAATACCAATAGTCAAAATAACAAATCTGCTGACTATTTGACGCTAATCAACGAAGAAACACGCACCAGTTGGCACGGGCAGTTTACGGATCAAATGAATCAATTTCATACAGCATGCACGATTGAATCATTAACGCCTTACACAGATGATTATTTGGAACTTTGCCTCAAAAGTCAGCTGTCGTTATCGCAGGCTATCCAAGATTGTGCGCGAGGCGTTCTCAAAAGACGACGCAAACAGAACAAAAAGCATCGAACCACAACATCAAAAGAGAGCGAAAAGACACGCATCAAAGCTGACGCATCATCTGTACGCTTTAGTAAAGCAACCACAATTGACAGTGATACAGCTAGAACAACACCCAAAACAGTCTCATTCATTGCCCCTACTCGATCAGCTTATCATCACGAGCGCATGAGAAATATCGTAAATCAAAATACTAACGCATTCAATTTTGATTGGGACAATCATCTAAATATGAACCCAGAGATGAGACAAAGTCCAACCAGTGTACTTCAACAAGCACAAGTCACTACCCGATTGCGATATTTTATGGACAATTGGGAAAAAACTCAATCAATGCTGGAGCAAGATGCTCGATCGATGGAAATAGCCAACATCAACCATATTGTGCATGCTGCAAATATCGATGATGGGCAACTAACCTTTCAAGATCCTGCAAGTATCAGCTGGTTTATTGATAAAGAGACCCCAGGATTTCTTGGGTTTTGGCAAGACCCGGTGCGTAAACGCATTGCCAGTGAATGGCAACAACGTCTGCGAGCATATTTAATTAGTATCGATACCCCTCCAGAAAAAGCGGATCAATTATTGGGCGCATCTGATGTCTGTTATCATTATCTGACGCAACACCACCATAAAACAGGGACTGATCAACAAGGATCAATCGGTGATTGCAATTGTTACGTTCGTCAAGCTGCAGGCATCATCATTATCCACGCAAGCCCTTTTGATAAAAATGATTTATGGGCACAACTGCACAATGACTTTGAGCAGCCATGGCGAGAAAATCTCATCAGATTGTTTCAACAATTTAGCGCTGCCCTCATCCAAAAAGATAGGCACGCTAGTGAAGTACAACGCACAGAGGAACTAGACGAACTCATCATCGCTATCACACGCAGTACCACGCATGTAACCATAGAAAATCACTTAGCACACAGAGGAATTTACATCCCCAAATATTTCGATAATAAGAATGATGCGCAGCGCTGGCTTCATAGTGTATCAAGCCAATTACATTGGATACGCGAACGCAAATCAAACTACAGCGTGATCAAAGGTCAAATAAAATCGCCATTATTAATCGATGATTTTCGGCAAGCCTTTATACTAAGCGGTTACTGCGGAACAATAAGTCAACATTGTGGCGAATACCATTACGCCATTACCTGTAAACAAACAATAACACCAGCTGGTGATAGCCACAATCATGAACAGGCGATAAAAAGTCCCGATATGCATGATTTCCAAAAGTGTATGCTCTGGCTGACCTCACTCGGAATCATGCCTGATATCAGAGGATTTTACGCCATAAATCCTATGATGATATGTGTTGATACGTCCAGAAAATCGCGCAAACTAGTCATCAAGATGACACTTGAAACGGCAATACCGGAAGTATTTATGTTATTTGCAGTGCACCATAATTCATTTGAGCATGAAGACACTGATTGTCCGATCCAAATCCAATACGATGAAGTATCTGGGCAAAGCACCTATGATAATCGCCGACTGAGTTTATTCGTCAGTATTTGGGCTGCCCTACTCAAACAGCATGATTCAACGCAAGCTGATCTGGTTACCGGGATATTGGCTTATTTAACCGGTGCAATAAGTTGGGACTGGTCGCGTGAACTCATGAAGTACTGGCCAGGATTGCTACATAATTGTTATCTAGCGACACAGTCCGTTCTCAATCACTCAGAATCAAGTAGCGATGCAGAACGAAACAAAATACTCGAAAAAGTTGTGATCTTGTTTTACAAAGCAGGCAAAAAGTTCGAAGATCGCAATCAAGCGTTTGCAGATGAAGTCCGCAAGAAAAATACCGACGAATTCGAACTCGTCGAAGTATGCTGCAATAATTCAATTTTTTTAGGGTCAATGCGAGAGCAAGGAGAAACAGATTCAATTGATGATGACGATACAGACATACCGTCAAGTACGATTCCTAGTATGCTCACAGCCATTACCCGGCAAGCACTATTACTACTCGGCTTGCGCCATGAAAAATCACCAACAAAGTCTGAGCCATCGAAAAAAAGCAGGCTAGATGAACGTGAAAATTCTCATGTTGAAGAGTATCATATCCCTGATCTAGGTCTTTTTTCAGACACATCGAGTACTGAGAAACCTGTCTCTGTGTCTAAAGAAGTACAGCGCAACCGCGTTAGATTTTTTAAACAAGAATATCAAAAGCTTTTTCAAAGAACATTCAAAATTAGCGTACCATTCGATATTCAAGATAGTGATGATCCAGACGCACCGCAAACACTTATGCAAAGAGCATCATCTCGTGCAGAGGGACTGTGTCACTTTGAGCCTCAGTTACAACATGACTGTTCTGTATGTGCTATTCCGAAACTATAGTGCGAAAATAATTCAACACCGCATCATGATGACACCAGTCTAAGTATCGTAAAAGCGATGACGATCATCGACTCGAACATTGACAAAATTGTAACCTTGGCATACATTAACAAAACATTAATCAAGGAATATGGCATGAAAATCATTCATTTATTGATAACGCTTGCGTTGGCGACCTCTGCGCATGCAAATATCAGAGATATCGCCATAGGAATCGACAAGGAATCTTCACGTATCGAGAAATCAGCGAGCGATGATATGAAACGAAAGCAAAAAGATCTTGATAAGCAACAAGCTGAAATTGATCTAGGTCAAGAGTGTATCAAAGACCCAAGTAAAAATGGCTGTGATGAATACAAAAAAGATTTCTGCCGCAAACTAAAAAAGGCCAACGCGTTCAGGGTTTTCGTGAGAGAACTCAATAGTCAAAGCAATTGCTCAACACTGTTTGACGAGATTACCGAGCATTCCGCATCTGCTAAAAAATCGCTCGACACATGTAACATCAAAGCAACCGACGTTTGTAAATCGAACAATTTAGGTTGTGATGATTTGGATGAGGATTATCCGGATGGTGGTTGCGAAAACGACGTCGTCTGGTGACAACGATCGTCGCACCCTGCATTTCATGAGAGCCGGCAGGTAATTTCATTGGATTGCGGACGAACAGACACAGAACGAGCAAAAATCGATAGCGGCATTAACATAGATGAATAAGATTGTTGTGGCGCCTTCCTTTTAAGTTGGACCTCTACAAAATCCATCTTTACCCGGCCACAAGCGCTTTCGGTAAGAGGAGTCAGCACGGCGCAACCATTACTCTCTGAATAATTGAGAATAGCCAGTTTCTCGTAATAGGATAACGGCTCAAATAATGCTGTGATTGTATTCTCAAATACTTGATATTTATCGTTCAAAGTATGCTTACATAGATTCGTAATGCTGTGACTGCCGTCATTGTCCTGGTGTGAAACAGCCTGGACGCTATCATCACAGGGTAATACCTGCAATAAAAGTCTGACTACATCTGCATGGCCATAACTTACAGCACAAAATAATGCTGTTCGGCCAGCGTGACAGACATGCTGGATAGCACTCAATCGTTCATCATCAGAATAACCGTCTAAAATCACTTGTACTGGTTCAGCATTTCCACGCGAGGCAAGCATTAAGGCAGTCTGACCCTCTTTGTTCTCATGATTGAGCGCACTTAACCGATCACGCTCATGATAAGCCTCTAGGATCATTTTTATTGTTGCAGCACACCCCCATCGCGCGGCGTACATCAGCACAGTATTACCACTACTGTCGCTTTGATTGAGAACGCTTAACCGATCACTAGTAGCACAAGCCTCTAGAATCACTGCTACGGTTTCAACGTCGCCCCACCGCGCGGCACACATAAGTACAGTGTCGCCATCATTATTCTTTCTTGTGATGATACTTAACCGATTATCAGCGGAACAAGCCGCTAGAATCGCTTTTACTGTTTCAACATTTCCCCATCGAACGGCACACATAATCACAGTGTTTCCATCCCTGTCACTTTGATTGAGGGTCTCTAACTGATCATTATCGTCATATGCCGCTAGAATCACCTTTACTATTTGATCTTTACCTTGTCCTGCGGCAACTAGCAGCGCAGTATCACCAACGATGGGGCGCGGTAATAGGCATGGTTCGCGCTTTGAGGCTTTCCATGTGAACTGATGATTGAGGGCGCTTAACCGATCGTTATCGGTAGGATAAGCATCTAGAACCACGCGCATACATTGCGAATCCCCCCAAAGTAAGGCAAGCATCAAGGCCGTTTCACTAGAATTGTTAGTACGATTGAGGGCTATTAGTCGATCATAGTTGTTATAAGCGGCTAAAATCACGCTTGCTGTTTCAGCGTCCCCCCGTTTCTCAGTAATACTAATATCAACAATCGTAGGGTTCCCACTTCTGTTGTCATGATCGAGGGCACTTAACCGATCATTGTCGGCACATGACGCTAGAGACGCTTTTTTGTCCCCAGAGCCTCCCCAAAGCAGGGCAAGCATCAAGGCCGTTTCACCAGAGTCATTGGCGCGGTCAAGGGCACTTAATCGATCATTATAGGAAGAATAAGTATCTAAAATCACTTTTACACTTTTAGCGCATCCTTGTCGCGAGGCGATCATCAGCGCAGTGTAACCATCGTTGTTCTCATGATTGAGGGCCTCTCGTTTATCGGCATCAAATAAAGCACCCAACAGCAATTCTACGATTTCGACATGACTTCTTTGGCATGCGAGCGTCAATGCTGTTTCGCCTTCACGGTTAACAGTATTGATCATACGAGCCAACCTAGCTTTATTGGTGTAACCGTCTGTCTCAGTGCTTATCTTGAGGAGATCTTCTTCATTCGAGTCAGTAACGCTGACATGCTCACCGCAACGAAGAAGTAGGTTCCTTACAATAGCTGTATTCCTAGTTCGGCATGCTGTTATTAAGAGTGTATCTTGATTGCGTGACACTGGTGATAGAAAAAGCATGTCCTCATCGATGTTAGGGTGTCTAACGATTTCATCTAATATTTTCTCTACGTAATCGGCAACATCTTGCCAATCGTACTGACAAGCCTCGCACATGTGGGTAATGATTGTTTCTAACGCAAGGGTTTCTAAGGTTTTTACTTGAGATAGTTCGATTGGTAACTTCATGCTTGGATGATAATTTTTCTTATTGAAGCATTTTTTCAATATTTTCTCAATATCAACATCAAAGGCTTACCACCCCGATGACAAGATCCAAATTTCATGTGCTATGAAATCAGAACACTTGACAGACAACTATATTTTGTCAATGCGCAAAAACTTAAACCGACCAGATTTTAATCGATGGCAGAAGCGCGTGCATAGCCGTAAAACAAAAAATGCAAAACCATAAAGATCTTCTGTAACCCGGCATCAATCATCTGAACATAGAAAGCTGCAAACCACACCTGGAACTTTCTACTCAAAAAAAGGGACAGGCAAACCCGCAACAACACACAATCTCAGTGCTACCATAACATCACACGCTCCCTGCTTATCAATAAAATTACGCGCTCTATCCTAACGTAAACAGGGAGAGGAAGATAACGAACCGTTTGTCGCCTCCTCATGATGCGTTATTTTGTCAGCATCGTCTCTCTTAAGCAAAGAGTATTGAGCCAAAGAAGCTGTAGAGGAAAGGATCGATGACTGAGATCGTGTCTCGTCACTTGATAACGAGGTCAACCGTAACTCCTCTTGCGGGGCATTAGCGAATAAATCTACCACAGCATCAGAGTGTTCGAACACCCAATTTTTTTCGATAATATTTGAGACTATCGGGTCATCCCCTTCCGGGATACTCTCTGGCAAGAAAGCATGGTATAGATCGCCGCGCAACACCTGAAAAGCACGCAGGCTTCGGTTGATATGGGGCTGACCACAAGATTGCAAGAACTTGAACACATCTGCCTTACAATGCTCACCAATTTCTACCATCGCATACAACCACGCCACCTGGTTCTCTTGTGACGAATCTTCTTGTACATGCAACGCACAAGACCTATTCGAAACAATCTGCCAGAACCGTGCCATACGATCCGAAATCGGGTACTGCGCATACAAAGCATACAACTCAGCTTTACGCTTGTCATGCAACCCATCATTTTGCAAATCTGTTGCATAATCTGTTTGTCCCCAAGCGTCTAACGCTATTGTATATGCCTGACATAGAAAGTGGTAAACCGATTCTTTGATCTCACCAAAAGATGCTTCTTCCTTATCCAGCAACCCACCTATCCCCCGCAGCGACCTCATCAATGATTCCACGACAGCAGCTGGCAAAAAATACCCAGCATGCGCGTACATATTACGCAAAGTTGGTAACAACCTAGAATACACTACCTGTTTAGAATTCTCCGACTGATAACGATCTTGTATATCTTTCAACAACACCAAAAATCGATTGATAGGATGCATACTGGAAGGCACATAGGGAAACTCTGTCAAGAAAAAGGATTGTGATTAAAAACATTATGATGAGAATGTAGGTCATGATGGGTTTTATCCAGCTACTGGACCTCTTGTGCATATCCTGTAAACCAAACAGTCGCAGTGGTAAGGGCATCACGTCCACAAACTGACTCGCTACGCTAGCAAACCGCTATCGATCATAGTACACTGTCACAAATAAAAACACCTCGTATTCAATCAGGAGCATAAAATGGACAGAAAACGCACCCTAGGCGCTATTGATGAGAGGCCCCATGCAAAAAAACGCAAAATACAGAAATCACTCAACCAAGACGATCAAGCATTAGTTGACCAAGTAGAGAATATAAGTCGTGAGGGCTTTATCCCAAGTGAAAGTCAACTTAATCAATTTAATACCATGCTTACAGAGAATACAGATTTAGATAGCATTTTGTCGATTAATCCGCACTTTATCTATCAATATAAACACGCTTGGAAAGAAAAATTTCGACTCTTTCCGAATAACCATGATGGTTCAACAAATTATATGTATTTCAACGATATTTTCTTATCAATTTTTGCACGAATTGATCCGTCTACCTTCGACATACTTGTAAAATATCAAGAAGATACATTTAAACATATGATGCAAAGATGCAGCGATACCCCTGGCTATAATAACAACATCTATTTTGCAGCGATCGATCTACTCACCGAGCAACATGAATTTATAACTTATTTGAATCAACATGCAAAATCTTACCATTGCCGAGATCTCATTCATACTCTTGTACACATGCGAATGTGCGCACCATACAAGTATGCATGCTCTGCGCAAGCGCTCAGGATCGTGCTATCTTTTTTCGAAAACACTTTTGATCCATTAATGGAGTTGCATGATGTTTGGCGTGAAGGGACATACTCTAGCCAAGACAAAGAGTGTGACAGATATATTTTACATAATACCAGGGAAGTCCTGGTTGCAGTACTGCAACTTGTCAGTATCCCGGTCGAAAATAGAGAAAGTCAAGCTAGCACGACCAATGCTTGGGATCTACGTATCCAGCTATGCAGTATTGTCATGAATAAAATCATTGAAACACCCAGTCTACTGTTTACCATGATAGAAACTCAAGAGTGCTTTAATCACCTCAGGATAGCAGCTAGTGCGTGTAAACATCGCATGGCGACCCGGCTATGCAGCGCTGGCAATAGAGAACGCATCATCGGCTATATGACGAGGTTTGCAAATCATGATATGATAAATCATCATAAGCGCAGTCAGTTTATTATCGATGAATTTGATATCCCTATTACATCACTTCTTGGTCCAAACGTCACTGACGAAAATGACACTTCACAACCGATATTACCAGCAATACAAGAGATACATCCAGTCATCGCAATAAAAATACACTACACATTATTAAGCGACAATAATATTTATGGTTACGCATATAATCACGAGATGAAAATGTCCGCAATGGACTCCGCCGCTGCCAAACAATACTACGAGACACAGAAATCTTGGTATGACTACCGCTTACAACGCGGTGACCCAAATACACAAACCGATTGGTCCACAACGATACAATCACACTATACTTATCAGCAGCTAAAACAACGCATGCTCAAACTCAACATGGATCAGCATTTTTTGAATCTGCATTATAACCACTATCTACTGTGGTGTATTGCATATGAGCACATGACCACGCCAGAAACTAGTGACATTTGGCAGGTAGTCAAAGATTCACTGAAAAACTTAAACGCACAAGACTGGATAAAGTTACTATCAAACAAGCGTATACAACATCCTTGTCTACTCACTGTGCTTACAGAGATGGCCGCACGGGGACATCATGACTTATTCGAACTACTCCCACAAAATAAACTTTTAGAGATTGATGCCTTGTCCTATTTTGATCATGACGATGAACGCATAGCCAACAAAACCACAGAAAGAGTCGTAGATATCATTGATGACAGTCCACTACTACCAATCATGAAAATCGTCTTTTGTAACGCTGAATCTGAACATTTCGGGGAATTATTAGCGCATTGGTCCGATATTTTCAACAAATACCGCCATACCATTAACTCATTAAATCAATCATATCATTTCGATAAGAAATTTCATATTGAATACGTACCCAAAGCAATGGTACTAGCAGATATATTCAATATGTTAAAACCCTCTGGTTTTACACACTCTCAACAATATAGTATTTTATATGATGAACTAATATCTGATCATCTAACCAAGTTTAATTCGCCGCAACCGCAATTTTTATCACAATCTAATACCACAATCGGTCTGGGTACTGCCTCGGTAATATGTGCAAACGAATTAAAGCAAATGTATCATATATGGCGCTTTTTGGACCACAACGCAGTATCCTGTATTGATCATCAGCTCGCTGAATTTCAAGATCTCGATAAAGAAAAACGCCTCATTCTTGCATGCGACATTTTTTACAAGCTCAAAAATGTGCAGGCACTATTACCATTACCAAAAAAATCCACGCAACGGATCTCCACGCAACGGATCTTTGAGTTACTCACTGAAAAGCAGCACCGATTTTTTACATTGGGGGATGATACTCTCAGCAATCTCCATCCTAACTTTAACAGTAGTGCTACAGAACTCATCACACAACACTTGCGTATGCTTTCTTATACGCTCAATAATGAATTATGGTCGGAAAACGTTGAAATACCGATTGATTTACTATCTCTAAACTGGGAAGCGTTTAAACAGACGATAACAAATATGACGAAAGAACCACAAGCCAAGACCTCACCAAAATTATTCCAACCAGATGGCAGTACCGCGCCAGGAGGATTGCAACCATGAGCATAAACGCATACGTTATCTGATTGTGATCGCCCAGTGTACTATGGATAAGTTCTTGTATCGTTTACACCCCTGTCTTACACAAGCAACTCATACAACTCGATGTCTACACAAAACCATCTACACGGTAGAAACTGACTCTGCCAACTGGCTCAAGGCCTGCTTGGCCTCGCGGATATGCCCTACCTGAATGCACCGTATGTCTTTGGGAATGGTCAATTGATTGGCTG
>MDTC01161980.1_pt1 | contig 13532 bp, 12 predicted proteins | sample 811181 | NCBI WGS metagenome assembly MDTC01 (sample SAMN05326644, study PRJNA326480) | marine metagenome | isolation source: seawater | place: Pacific Ocean: North | collected 2011
ATACTCTATTTATTAAGAGTATAAAATCCATAAATCACCGACTGCACCATCACCTGATGTTGGAGCAGAAGTTGACTGATATACATTTCTTGCAGTACCGCCACTATTTGTTGCGTTAGTAATTGTTAAAGCACCTGTGTTAACAGCAGCGTGTGTCAATGTTAAAGCACCTGTTGAAGCACCTGTTGCAGTTGTTGAAGCGAACATAAATGCACTTGCACTGTCGTCCCAACCCATAAACACATTAGACTCATCTCCTCTTTCGATAACAATACCAGCATCGTTGGAAGGAGTACCTGTAGTTCCTGTTCCTAATTCTAACAATGAATCTTCGACTGTTGTATTAGTAGAAGATACAGTTGATGTTGCACCGTTAACTGTAAGGTTACCAGAAACAACTAAGTCGTTAAATGTGACATTACTTGATGTCCCAACTGCCTGTCCGATACTAAATGCACCACCTGAATATGATACACCAGTACCTGCACTTAGATGAGCTCTAACTTCTGATGCACTTGGACCTGTATATGTGATAACACCTGTAGAGTTATTGTATGCAAGTGAACCGTCTCCGCCAGCGTCTGTGACTGAGATTGCCTCTCTAGCATCTGAATCACCATATTGAGCAGAACCTGAAATTGTTAAGGCATTACCTGCATCATCATATGATAATGTAATACCTGTTCCAGCAGTCAATAATGCATTGACTCTATCGTCTACTCTCTCATTAGTAAAGTAAAGATTTGATGAACCTTCACCTAGTGAATCTGTATTTGGTAATTGGGCAGCTACTCTAGCATCTGCTCTAGCGTTAGTGAAGTAAAGATTAGTTGAACCTTCTGCAAGGTCGTCTGTATCATTATTGCCTAAGTTATCTTCTGTAGCAGCGATTGTTAAAGTATTAGCAGAGTCATCATATGTCAATGTAATATTTGAACCCGCTGTTAACAATGAGTTAACTCTATCATCAACTCTCTCGTTTGTGAAGAATAAATTTCCGTTCTCTCCTAAATCGCCTGTATCTAAAGTGACTGAACCACCTAGTGATACTGCGTTTGAGTTGATTGTAATTGCACTGTTTGCCAATTGAGCGTTAGTAATACCACCTGATAGTTTATCCTGTGATATAGAACCCGCCAACATAGCATTTGTGATACCACTTGCTTTAACTTGTAGTGAATCTGAATCTATTTCGATTGAACTATCATCTACGCCAACTGCAAGAACACCTGATGAGTATGATAAACCATCACCAGCAACTGATGATGATAATGCGATATCATCTGCGTTTGCAGTAATACCGTCACCACCAACAACATTTAATGTGACTGAACCTGTTGTTCCGCCACCTGTTAAACCGTTACCAGCAGTGACACCTTCTATGTCACCAGCATCGTTAGTGAATGAGATTACACCAGTTGAGGAGTTATAGGACAAGTCTCCACTTACTGATATTGCACCCCTACTTCTTGCATCGGTATAGTATAAGTTTGATGAACCTTCTGAAAGGTCGTCTGTATCGTTGTTTGAAAGGTTATCTTCTGTAGCAGCGATTGTCAAAGTACCAGCGGCGTCATCATATGTTGTTGTGATGTTTGAACCTGCTGTGATTAAAGCATTAACTCTATCGTCTACTCTCTCGTCTGTATAATATTTGTTTGAACCTTCTGTTAAATCTGAGGTACTAAATGCACCCATGTTAACTGCGATGTCGTCTGCGTTTACAGTAATACCTGTACCTGCACCGACATTCAGTGTTGCATCTCCTGATGTTGCAGTTCCTGTTAGACCTGCACCAGCGTTTACTCCTGTGATATCTCCGACATTACCTGTGATTGTTAGTGTTCCAGCAGAATCATCATATGATAATGATATACCTGAACCTGCTGTAAGTAATGCATCTACTCTATCATCAATCGCCTCATTTACAGCGGCGCCTTGAATGATACCTGATGAATTAATAACTTCTGTTGAACCTACAGTAAGACCGTTTTTGATTATGAAATTCTTACTTGTCATTAGATAGTTCCTCCATCAATTGTAGCACTTGCTAATCTTGTATCAAAAGATGTATTGAATCTTGATGTTGTGAAATATTGGTTAGTCGAACCTTCTGCTAAATCATCTGAATCTAACTCTGAAATTGCACTAGCAACGAGTTTTCCTGCTGAAGTGATAATTTCAGTTGACCCGACTGTTAACCCATATTCTATTACAAATGTGTTTTTTGTTGCCATATTGTGTCCTATTAATAGTTGGGTGTTAACTTAACACCATTATTTAGTATTCATGCACCCTTATGAGTACAAGAATCAGACATCAATTAGAATTTTTTTGAACTTAATTACTGTTGAATTAGTAGAGGCAGGTGTCACTCTTAGTCTAACACTCGAACCTGAAATATCAGTAGAGAATGTTGCGAGTTCTGATGTTCCGCCTTGTAGAACTGTACCAAATTGTGACATTGAACTTGATGAACCGTCATGTATTAGATGAATTTCTGTTGTTTGGTATACGCCTGATGTCGAGTCTGATAATGATACTATGTATTTACCACCCCTCGAAACTGTCTTAGTAAATGTATCTAAGTTTGTTATAGATGTAGATGTTGTTGTAATTGACCCACTATCTAACCCACCCGTAGCGTCTTGAAATGAAAGCGTGCCACTTCCATTAGTTGTTAATACTTGACCGTTTGTTCCGTCTGATGTTGGATAAGTCATACTAGCGCCAGTTAATGAGTTGGTCGCTGTAATTGTTGTTGCAGTTAAGTCACCGACTTGTAAATCTGCAAGAGTGTATCCTGAACCTGATGTGTTTACAGATGTAGAAGGTTCTACTTCTAAACCTTCAAATAATTTCCATGTTGAGTCTGTTGCATCTCTGAATAATCCTGTGTATTCTGATACGCCACCATCTGATAAACCATCATTGTAATTTCCGTAGATACCTATGTCTATTATATCTGCACTTGTATTTGAATTTGCGAGTTCAAGCATTGAGTCTTCAACACTTGTTGTTGATGAATTAACCGTGACTGTTGTACCTGTGACTGTTAAATCACCAGCAACAGTCAAATCTCCATCGATTTGGGTATTGAGCGCAGTTTGTAATCCTAAGTCTGCAAAAAATTTTACTTTTGATGCCATGATAACTATTTATGTGATTTTGAAGTGCTAAAAAAAAGGGGACTCGAAAGTCCCCTTAAAAGATTGTCTTTTAAACTTAAGCGTCTATCAGTGTACCTTGGAATTTAACGACTGTTGAATTAGTGCTCGCTGGAGTCACTAACAGTCTAACATTATCCCCACTTATATCAGCGTCAAAAGTTGCTAAAGTTGTATCTTTCAATGTTCCATATTGAGTTAATGTCACAGCACTTCCGTCATGAACAATCATGATTTCAGTAGAGTGGAAATTACTTCCCTCAGACATTGCTACAATGTATCTAGCAGCTCTAAATGATGCATGAGCAAAAGTATCAAGAGCGACTTCGGTAGTTGCGGTATAAGTTGCATCTCCCTTTTTCTTGTTTAAGTCGGTTGTTCCTTTTGTCATTACAATTACATCGTCAGAACTGTTATAGGACATATGACGAATCAACTCAGCGATTTTAAATGCGTTGGTTACTGGCATAACTTACTCCTATGAATGTCTAATTTGGAATGTATCCACTGTTGTGTTAGTATTAGCAGGTGTAATTAATAATCTCATATTACCTGAGTTTACATCTGCGCTCAATGAGAACAATGATGAGTTTGAGAAAACATCACCGTATTGTACAAAATAAGCAGAACTACCATCATTAATCAATAACACTTCAGCGGCGTGTGTACCTGCTGAGGCGTGTGTTGCGTTTATCACATATTTAATTGCTTTGTTAGCAACTGCGTTAGATGATAACACTTGATTAGATGATGTTGTAGAGAGTGAAGATGCAGTATAATAACCTTGTACTAAATTAGCAGCACTGGTTATTGCGACTACTTCTACAGTATCTCCGCTGATTGCATTTTCAGCTAATGTGACGACTGATGATGAAGTTGCAGTATAATCTGCCCCACCATCAACAAGTTTAACACCATTTAAAAATACTTGTTCACTTCCAGGTGTGTAAGACAATGTGTTGTTATTGTCATCAGCACCTGTTATGGATGTTCCTGTTGAAGTGATTGAGTATGTATAAATGACTATACCAGAACTTGGTTGGTCTGCAAAGGAAAGTGTTCCACTTCCGTTTGTTTGTAAGACCTGTCCTGATGAACCGTCACTTGTTGGGAAAGTAATAGCATCGTTAATTTGCAAAGAACTTGGGTTAGACCCAACTTCTACTATAGCTGCTGAACCGTCATTCTTCTCGGTATAAAATCTACCGTGATAAGTATTGACAGCTAATTCACCAAGAGCAAGGTCACCTGTTCCTGGAGTAGCATTCTGAGTAGAACTTCTTTTAAATTGAATTACTGTTGCCATTTTTTTCTCCTATTGACTAAAAATTAATTAAAATGTTCCGCCGTCAATAGCAGTCACTGTCACAGCACCTGATGATACTGTAAAGTTGTCTGATGAGAAAGAAGCAATACCTTTATTAGAAGTTGTTGCATCTTCACCAGAAACGGTTACTGTACCAGATGAGTATGAAGCGTCCATACCTTCACCAGCAGCTACTATAACTACACCAAGATTTGCATCTGTACCAGTTTCAGCAGCGATAGTGATTGAACCATCAGCGTTTGTGACATCGATTCCTTCACCTGCTGTTAATGTACCAGCGGCAAAGTCACCGTTTGAACCGTGACCAATCAACAACTGTCCAGCAGTAGGAGCAGAACCGTCTATTGAAGTGATTGAACCACTTAATGCAAGTCCTGTACCTTCGATACCACCGAATGCAACATTACCAGCACTTCCTGAGAAGACTGATGATGTATCAGTTGCATCTTGGATAAAAGTAAATTTCCCTGTTGAATCATCCATACCAAAGAAACCGACTTTAGCATCTGAACCATTATGCCATAGGAATTTAATACCTCTATCTAAGTTGTCATCTGAACTTGATTCACCTAATTCGAAAATAGGGTCATCAATTGACACTGTTGTTGAGTTAACTGTTGTTGTTGTACCATTAACAGTCAAGTTTCCTGAAACTGTTAAGTTACCTGTAGCAGCGATATTTGTTGATGTAATATCGTCTGATGTGAGTGTACCGTCAACATCGACATTGTTAAATGTGACATTATCGGTTGTTCCAACTGACTGACCAATAGCGAATGTGACTGCCTGGTTAGAAGCAGATGTTGTCACACCTGTACCACCAGTGAAAGTGATTGATTGTGAATCTAAGTCGATTGCACCTGTACCACTGTCAGCAGCGACATCTAAGTCTTGAGCTGTTACCTGTGAATCTACATATGCTTTAACAGATTGTTGTGAAGGAACTTTAACTGCTGAATCAGATGACATGTCATCTTCGTCAACTAAGAAGTCAATTTTTCCTATTGTGACATTACTGTCAGCAATCATTGCTGTTTCAACAGCATCGTTTGCGATTGTGACTGCACCACTTGATGCTAATGTAATATCTCCACTGATTGCGACATTATCAAATGAATCTGAACCGTCATGAACAAGAATATGTCCTGATGCAGGGTTAGAAATATCTGTATCTGAAGCGCCAGCAACTGTTGAAGTTGTAGAGATAAACGATAAGTTTCCAGAACCGTCTGTTCCAAGAACTTGTCCGTTTGAACCGTCAGAAGAAGGTACTACAAAAGTGACACTAGAACCTATTGAGTCGGCAGCTTTAAGACCTATGAAGTTTGTTCCGTTATCGGAATCTTCCATAAGTTTAAGAGTACCACCTGTTGATGACCCATTACCGACTAAAAAGTCATTAGGTGTAGCAGATGAACCATCTACGATATCAGTATAGTATTTACCACCGACTTCGTGAATGACTGCCGCTCCTAATGAGTCGACTGATTCTATGAACAATTTAGCAGAAGCACCTGAATTCGAACGGTCTTGTACATACGCTAATTCGCCTTCAGCTAAATCTGAAACTGTTGGCGCTGTAGCTCCTGTACTTCTTTTAATTTGAATTACTGTTGCCATTTTTTTCTCCTAAAAATGATTTATGATTTAATTAAGCTTAATTTCTCTGCACTATTCGAGAAAGATGCATTATATATTTACAATCCTCTCACTATGAGGGTCGTGCCTCACTGAATGGCACCTTGATTGATATAAGTATTTATAAAACTAAAATGTTCCGCCGTCTAAAACAGTAGTGGTTGTCCACTTATCAGAGGCGGCATCGTATGAAAGAAGACCGTCATCGGTCTCTGTTGCATCGACATCTTGTAGTTCGTTGATTGATTTAGCAGACAAGTTTACATTTGTAGATGAATTACCTATTGCAACTTGTTTCGCTCTTAAATTTGTTGTGTTTGAAAGTTTACCACCTATCGTAGCAACCCTAGAAACAACTCCCTTGATATTGCTCATCGTGTGACTCCTGGTGTTATGATAGCCTGCCCTTCGACAACTCTTGTTGTCTGTCCGCCACCACTTGTTATGTTCATATCATAGACATATCTGCCTCCTGATAAAGCAGATGTTTGTGTATCTGTTAGTGATAGTGTCACTTGACCTGTTGCCTCTGCAATTGATGTACCAAAAGTAGCAGCAGTTGTAGATGATGTGTATGTTTTTCTTATCTGTGCTGAAGCAGTATAACCACTTAGGTTTAATACTTCACCATCAGCACCAGTGACATCTACAGTCACACTAAAGTCTGTTCCTTGGTCTATGAATAAGTTTGCGATAATAGCCATACAACTATTTATACGATTTAAGTGTTTAGATTAGGATAAGGTACAGTTTGATGTATTTGTTCAACATCTGTACTATTATTTTTTACATATGCCTTTTCTACTTTCTTAACTACACCATCTGCATCTTTGATGTATATTGCCTTCGCCTCTGCAACTTGCGTAATCGGTCTTTGACTATTGTATGTCACCTGATAAGTTGATGGACTTCTATAAGAATATGGATGTTGATAAACAATTTGATATACTCTATTAGTTTGTGCATTCGCAATATAAGGCGATTGTGCATTTGCAGGTTGTTGATAAGTCGATGGACTTCTATGTTGATAGATAGAAGGCGATTGATGTTGATAAGTACCTGCTATCTGAGCATTGTAAATTGAAGGAGACCTGTCATTCGCCTGATAAGCATAAGGATTCTGATAATCTCTCTGAAATGGATTTTGTTTGTTAGCAGCATAAGGTGAAGGTGTTTGTCTACTCACATTAGCAACTGGTTGTCTAGCATTAAACGGATATCTCGCTGATATCGGATGACCATAACTTCTATCAAATGGTACGCCACCATTAACAGTATGTTGATAATCAACTGAAATTTGATAAGAAACATCTGAAATAGGAGTTCTATAATCTCTAATAACAGGTTGTTGTTTATTAATACTATAAGTTCTAATTACAGGGTGTCTATAACTTACAATCGATGGCGCTTGATAAGTATAATTTCTTATCACAGGATGACGATAACTTCTAATTGTAGGATACTGATAAATTACAGGCGTACTTGACTGAAATGAAGTTCTAGTATTTAATGTATATTGCTGTGCCATTATAATCCCGCCGTTTGGTTAGGTGCGTAAGAAGGATGCCTCTCCAGTTGTTGAGAAATTGGTTCTTGATAGAATGATTGGAAACCAGGCGTGAATGGAGTAAATGGCCCTCCGCCTCCGCCACCAGGTGAAGGTGCGGAACCACTCTGTATCAATGTACTACTATTATAATATTCGTGGAATTCTATGTCTGTTGAACCTGTACTAGCACCGTCTTCTATATCAATTGCTATCACATAGTAATATGAATTTGATGAAGTAAATGTTGCTGTATTACCACCTGTGTTTCTAAAATCTGTCAATGCTATTGTAAATGAATCTTGTTGAGCAATCGCTTGACCACCTGGATTAGAAGCAAAGGTTCTCATTGTTGCACTTTTAGAGAAACTACTACCTACAGTTGTACTTCCATTCATAAAGGTTTTAGTTTGATGAAAAGCGCCTGAACCAGTTGCCCATGTATTACTAGGGTCTCTTGCACCAACAAGAGTTGATATATCATTACCGAAAGCAGCACTTGTATGATTATGAGTCCATGTTGTTATTGGTTGAATTCCTGATACATTACCTGCTGTTCCAGTCCAATCTCTCATTTCTACATGAACTGTAAACCCTTGTACATTTGTTGGTAAGGTCCAAACTGATTGTAAATTCCAAACATTTGCTGTAGCGGTATTCATGGTGTTAATTTCATCGTACAGAAAATGAGTACCACCTGAACCAAAAGGTCTTCTCAAATAACACATTAATTGAGGTGTTCCGTTATTCCAGAAATGGTCAAATCTAACATCTGTTAGAGTTGTATTAGCTTTAGTAGAAGTTGTATTAGAAATCACTGCTGTTGACAACATTGAATGAGCCAGAGGTGGTTGACCTGAAACCGTAGTTCCTGGACTATTGATGTCATTTCTTCCTGCAATATAATAACTTGTACCTGCACCATTTTGTACAGTGACAGGATTTGGTGATTGTGCAATTACTGGTGATTGACCATTCGCTGATACTCTATGATTGTAATTAACAGGTGTTCTATGACTGTAATTAACAGTATGTGTATATTGAGCATTTGTATTTACAGGCGTTCTATGACTGTAGTTATGTTGAGTCGTATATGGCGACCTATGGTCATACGAAGCAGGTTGTTGATACTCATAAATTGCAGGTTGTCGTACAATCGCTGGACTTTGAAAAGTATAAGGCGATTGATGTTGATAAATTGCTGGACTCTGAAAAGTATAAACTCTCTGAGCAATATAAGGACTTTGATGTTGATATATGCTAGGTACCTGAGTCTGAGCAGTGTATATACTTGGACTCTGATGCTGATATATAGCAGGTTGTTGTGCTATCGTAGGATATGTAAACGGAACCTGAACACTTACTGCATTCGGTGTTCTATAACTTCTATTAAAAGGAGTTTGTGCGTTTCTCTCAAATGGATTCTGAGCATTTACAGGGTCACGATAGGTACTTGGTTGTCTATTATTATACTCGGAAGGTTGCTGATAAATTGCAGGTTGTCTTCTCGACTGTTGAGCGATAATAGGATTTTGGGCATTAACTGTTGACCTTGCAATGTAAGGTTGATTGAAATTCCCTAAATTGTGTTTAATGTATATTTTATCTGCCATATCATATCACAAACCATATATGTCCGATTTCTTTACCTGTACCGGAAGGTGTACCCGATAGAGAAGATGAACTTACGACCTCATAATCTAATTCTACATCATCACCGTCTAGTTTAATACCGTTAGATGTATTTACTGATAAGGTTGCGACACCATCTAATGGGTCGCCTGCTTGACCTGCATTGTAAGACTTCGCAAGACCTGAACCAGCAGCAATCATGTCATTTACTCTATCGTCTGTCAAGTATTTATTAGTTGTTTCTGTAATACTTCCAGATGATGTGGCGTTATCTTGAACTTCAAATCTATTGTTTGAAGCATTCCAAGCAAGTATTTGACCTGCACTTGGTGTTCCTAATGTATGAACATCTGCTAAATCTTCAATACTAGCGGCACCGATTCTGTCATCTGCTCTTTGATTTGTGAAATACAAATTAGTAGAACCTTCACTTAAATCATCAGTGTCGTGATTGTTTAAGTTAGCAGCCTGAGTTGCAGTTCCGGTGACATTTCCTGTTAAATCACCTGTGACATTACCGGTCAAATTACCTGTGACATCACCAGTCAAAGGACCAGTTATTGAGTCACCATATAATTGGTCAAAATAACCTCGCATCCATTTATTAGATGAATCACCTAAAGTATGAAAAGCAGTTGAAGGTATTAAATCACCATCAATATCACCTCTAATGTCTACAGTATCATTGGCATCAGAACCTAATATTACACTACCATCTACTTGTAAGTTTGCTGATAGAGTTGTGAGACCACTTACTGTTAAAGTGCCACCCAATGATGCATTACCTGATATATCTGCAACACCGTTAATGTCTAGTGAACCACCTTCGATTTCGCCTGAGGCAGTGATTGTTGTAGCGCCTGATAAAGCACCTGACTGAATTGTCATAGTACCATCAGTAAACACTTGCGTTGTTAAGGTCGCATCGTTAGAACTCTTATAAAGTGTTATATCATCTTCTGCATATGTTCTGCCTGCAAGTTGTAAAGTATAACCTGATTCTAATAGAGTTGTTGCCCCTAAGTTAGAACCGTTTAGAATTACACCTGCGGAGTTAGAGTTGTAAATTGCATTCTCTGGTGTCTGGTTAAAGAATGATGACAACTCAGTATTGATACTTGTTCCGATAAATGAACCTGTGAATGAATAGATGAATAGTTTATCACCTGTACTTGTACCACCTGCATAAGGTCCTTGTAAAAGAATTTCTGTATGAGCACCTGTACCTGTTGGCGAAGATATGATAAAGTCTGTATCTTCGATTAAATGTTTATCATTTAAGAATACTTGAATCTTATCTTTTCTGAATAGTAAATCGTTTTCGAATGAATCATTACCTGTAAAACTAACTTTACCATTCATGTTATGTTCAGGTGCAGAATAGACATACTCTTGGAAAAAGAATGCTTTATCTTCTAAGTAGTTTACTGCATCAACGAGAGTATCGTTTGTACCTGATTTTAATGCTTCACGAAGACCAGATACATCACCGACATCAAATGCTAGGTCGTTATAAGTCTTTCTAAACTCTTCTATCGTTGAAAAATTATCTACTGTTTTTGCCATTATACTTTCTCTATTAACTCTTTCATGAGTGATTTGATTTCAGTTATTTCCTGTCTCAAACTATTTATTTCATTCTTCTGTTTTTGCATCATCTCTCTTCTTCTCATTACTAATTTGTAGTGTTCGACATTGACATTAACAATAGCATGACTTTCATCATCTCTTATTAAGTCAACATGTCCTTCTACTCTACTCATTATGCGAGAGCGATACATCTAAGTGCTGACACTAGAGGTACAATTGATGTGTTGTCTGACTGACCTACAATCTTAACAACAAATCCTGTGAACTCTGGTAAACCGTCAGCAGTGTATTCGTATTCCTTAAAGTTTCTTGCATCTTGTTCGATTGCAACATCTGGACCACCTGTTGAGTTAAAGTATTCAAACCCTAAATCATCAATAGGTGTTGTTTCGTCATTCTTCAATATCTTATACATGACTTTGATATCTGTGCCTGCAGGTCTAAAGTTATCTGCAATTACTTTCAATGAAGTTGCAGGATTCTTTAGATTTACTTTTCTAGTGACATATACATTTGCATTGTTGTCACCGTCAGGTTCAGTTGAAGAAACATAGGCGAGACCTGTCGCCAAGTCATTAGAAGAATCAATATCGTTGATTCTGTTCATGATTCCGATACACCCTATTGTTGATACATCAATAACAGGTGATATGTTTTGGTTAACTGTTTGTATTTGTAATCTCGCCTCGAATGATTTTGTAGTTGGACCACCTGTCACTTCTTCTTGTTCATTGATTGAAGAAGCAATACAACTTGGTCTTTCAAAGAAAACATTATCATTCAATGTAATGAAGTCGTTTGTTGACCTCATAACATAAGCACTATCTAGTTCACTTGATAACATATCTGGTGCATTCATACCTGTTCTTCTTACACTCGTAATCATGTTTGTTCCTTTGAAATTGAGTGAAGGTATCATAGTATGTAATACATCATAATACAAGTTTTTAGTTATGTAAGCATTATCCCCACCACCTATAGTTGATTGTACTGCATTGGTGTATGAAAGATTGTATGCTGATAAATCGGGTGTTATACTAAATGAATCTATTCCATAATTAGTAATTGCTGAATACTGTCCGTTAATTGCATCGATTGGTATTCCACCCAATGTATCTCCAACTGAGTTAATTGTTATAGTAGCGTTTGCACCACTGCCATCAAAGTTTGGTATTGTAATAGTATCTCCAACTACATACCCAACTCCTGGATTTCCGATTAATACTGATGTTATATCTCCATTAGAATCTACAACAAAACTGTCAATGATTAAATCTTTACCTGTACTTCCGTTATAAGTGTAGATAGCATCGTTGTAAAGATTTGTACCACTGTTATCGTAAGTGCCAGCAGAAGCACCTGTACCAGTATTACCTGATGCAGTTAATGCTGAACCTGATTTGTCTCCTTCTACACCCCATATGATAACATTTGATTGTGTATCGTACATACCATGTGAGTAGTTATAGAATCTAACAAACGATTGGTTATCATAAACTTCTACTGAGTTTGGTTGTAATTTACATTCTGGTAAATGTTCATTTTCAAACACAACTTGACCTGTTGCTGTTGTATCAAACTTAGCAACTTTCATATTGAATTTCAAGTCGTCTGTTTGTTCAGCAGTCCAAGTAGATGCGTTCTGAGATAAGAACAATGAACCAGCGTATGGTTGTCCTGAGATTGTTTGTCCTGTAATTAAATCTTGTTCGCCCATTCTAGAAATGAAACACTCGTAATCGTTTGAGTTAGAATAGATTACGAAACACATTTCTGAACCTTCTTCAACATATACAGGTGATTCGAATGTAAATGTTGTCACAGCAGAACCGTCATCTGATATGTTTACATCAGCAGGATTCTTAGTCACTATAGAGAATGGTAATACAGTTTGACCTGGATAACCATTAACCATATTTCTAACTTCTATAGAAACAGGAAGGTTTGTAGACTTAGATTTAAAGTATAAGTCTATTGATGTTAAGAACATACCACCATCTGCTTCTACTAAGAATGATTCTGCTAATGGGTCTCCCCAACCTCTTTCTTCTATTGCTCTCCTTCTTCTTGGTCTATCTTCAAGAGGGAATCTCACCACAGGGGGTGGAAGAACCGGCGGCTCAATAATTATTGGCGGTGGCGGTGGAGGTGGCAACACAATCGGCGGCGGCGGTGGCGGCGGCGGAGGTGGTGGAGGTGGAGGCGGCGGCGGTGGAGGCGGCGGACTCACAATTGGTAAATCTATCGGCGGCGGAGGCGGAGGTGGAGGCGGCGGAGGTGGAGGAGGTGGTGGAGGCGGAGGTGGTGTTGAACCATCTGTTTCCACATTTAATCTTTCACCTCTTCTCATTATAGTTCTTTCGCCAGTCAATCTTTCAGTTATAACTCTTGCGTTTCTAGTTGAAACGATTTCAGTTTGTGAACTGTTAAGAAGACCTTGCGCCTGATATACGCCGGTAGCGTTTGAATCTGGATTACTTAAATTGTTTACATTTGATGTTACCCTTAGTTCTCTTTGACCTGTTGGGAATCTTTGGAAGTTATCATTTGGTATATTGAAGTATGCACGAAGTCTTCCGTTGCCATCTGATTGAACACCAGATGAAGTTGTAGTGCCACCATCTTGCGAGAA
>MDTC01226111.1_pt1 | contig 13531 bp, 11 predicted proteins | sample 811181 | NCBI WGS metagenome assembly MDTC01 (sample SAMN05326644, study PRJNA326480) | marine metagenome | isolation source: seawater | place: Pacific Ocean: North | collected 2011
TGAGGCCGGCGTAATATTCGTAGAAAGCCCTGCGCTTTTCATCCATGAGTTTATTGCCGCTCCAAGCCTCCGGAATCAACAGCATCATAGCGTGTGCAAGTGAGTAACCTCCTCTCAAAAGGAGCTCCAGGGCATTATCAAAGCAGGCAGAATCAGACTGACCTTCAGCAATGAGTGGCCAAACTTTATGCAAATCATCACCAAACACTTTCGACTCAATAGAGTCGCGGCGTGCATTCATCCAATTAGTATTTCCACGCACAGTGTTTATTTCACCATTGTGGCAGATCATGCGAAGGGGTTGAGCTAACTTCCACGTTGGAAAGGTATTCGTCGAAAACCTTTGGTGAACGAGTGCCAGCGCGGACTTAAGCCGGCTATCTTGCAAATCAAGATAAAAAACACCTACTTGGTCGGCCAACACCATTCCCTTATATAAAAGTGTTCGAGCAGAAAGTGAGGCCACATAAAAATCTGCAAACTCCACCCCTAGGGCATCTATCTTAACCTCAGCCTGCTTTCGGATGACGAAAAGTTTGCGCTCAAACGTGTTCGTATCCTCGCACCCCTCACCCCGCTGGATGAATATGTGTCTAATACGAGGCTCCGTAGGTTTCACAGAATAACCTAAATCACTATTGTCTACTGGGACGTCGCGCCAACCGAGTAATTTTTGCCCTTCAGACGTCACATAGTTCTCGACAATTTGTTCGCAGGTTTTACGCAAGTCATCGTCTTGCGGCAGAAATATTGCCCCAACAGCGTAGTCGCCAACCACCGGCAACTCAAAACCTAAACTGGCACATTCCAAACGCATATATTCGTCTGGGATTTGTATTAAAATGCCCGCTCCATCTCCTGCCTTCGGATCAGCACCAACTGCCCCTCGGTGGGTAATGTTGCTTAATATTTGTAGACCTTGTTCAACTATTTTGTGGCTTTTTAAGCCTTTCAAATTGGCAACAAACCCTATACCGCAGGAATCGTGCTCATTACGGCTGTCGTAGAGACCTTGAGACTGTGGAAAACCACTCATATTTCGATGGCCCCGATAAGACAATTCTGTATTCCCCTTTTGTAAGAGAGCCCGTTATTAACAGTGGAGCCACGTGATGAATTTTCTAGCTCAATAACGTTTGTACTCAATTAAGCACCCATTGTTTCCTCAGCCAGCGTCTTTTCAATCCTACCGCAGCGGCATTACAAACCTCGGGTCATGTGGCCGACGCGACAAATCGGTTGTGGCGGCCTCAAATTCTGCGCAATTAGCCTATAAGCTAGTTAAATACCTCAATGGTATCAAGTTGCCAGTTAGGTAACCGGCACATTTAATCGAAAAGTCTTGTGCCAATTACCGAAACGTTTTGCGCCAAGTCATTGTAATTATTGGAGAAAATTAGTGCCCAAAAAACTGCGGCATAATCACGCGCTAATGATTATTTTATCTCCAATATCTCTATGAGCAATTTCAAAGCTGCTCGCGTAAAAGCAGACATATTGGAATCCCGATTATCATTCCCAGTTCTTACGCTACGCGTACAATCATGTACCCCTGAAATTGCAAGCACCGTATGACCTGCAGGGTCACCATAGCGATTACCAGAAGGACCCGAAGCTCCACTTTCGGCGATCCCCCAGTCAGCAGCGTGTACAGCTCTACACCGTTCTGCGAGTAAGGCAACGTAGGGCTCTGTCGCGCTACGAAGTCCCGCACTATCGATCTCATCTTGTTTTATTCCGAACAATGCTTCGCGAGCTCGAGCGGTATAAACAACACCCCCGCCAAGGTAAAATGCCGACGCTCCCGGAACTGCCAACAATGTTGCTGAAATAAGTCCTCCCGCCGATGATTCAGCGATAGCAATTGTCTCTTTTCGCGTTTTGAGCAGAGAGCCAGCTGTTTGCCCTAATGCAGTAATATCTTCCATCCGTTGTATCCCTTAAATTTAATTTTTATATGTCTGAGAATTACTACGTTGTGCGGGCCAACAAATATTTAATCCCTCATTAGAGTCTCCTAATTTCACTTACCAGTTTATCAATGACGTCTCTCAAGCCAGAGCTTAGCGTTGGAGGTTTGAAATTCGGTTAACTCGAATACGAAATTAATAGAACAATTGTTATTTGCAAACAAAGGACTGTAAACCTAATATTTTCAACTCAGAAAATAATTAATTGCTTTTCGAATCGAAAATCGCGTGAATAATTTTAGGTCGTTAGGATGATAATCAAATCTATCGTTCCAGTTGGTATAGCAGCTCCGCTAACCGAGCCAATTAAAATGGCCAAGAGCCACCACACAAGCGCAAAGAGCATGCTTGTGCGGATCGAGGACACCGACGGAAATTCCGGATGGGGTGAAGCTTCAGAAGCCCCGATGATGAACGGCGAAACCGTGCCAGGCATGATAGCAGCGGTTTTGTACCTTGCTCCGTTACTTGAAGGGCTCGAAATCCCTGAGCCGCAAATATTTGTGGATGTTGTGTCGCCAATGATAGTGGGAAATCATGGAGCAATCGCTGCCCTCGACATTGCAATCTATGACCTAGTCGGAAACCGCAACCGTCTACCGGTTTATGAACTGCTAGGCGGCAAAAAACGTGATCATGTGTCGGCCCTTTGGATGTTAGCCGCAAATGAAATTGGAAAAGACACCTTCACTGCAAAAAAGAAATCACAAGAGGGTTTTTCAGCTTTTAAGATAAAGGCAGGAATAAATACGATCAGCGACGATCTTGACCGGTGTAGAGCCGTGCGCAAGGTAGTAGGACCGTCTCCGCGAATCTCTGCGGATGCTAATATGGGCTTTACCTTCAAGGATGCTGTCGAATTTGCACAAGCTGCGCAGAGCGCTGGCATAGACTTTATTGAACAGCCAATCGACTGTAGAGATTTAACCGGAATGGCCGATATTACCGCAGCTGCTGGAACAGCAGGGGTCTGCGCCGACGAGGGAATTCGCAGTCTTTCTGATATCACGAGGCACTTTGAAACAAAAGCCGCAACCGGTGTCGGACTTAAAGCAATAAAGTTAGGTGGGCTTACTCGCATGTTAGAGGCAGCCAATAGTGCTCATGACTTTAATCTACACGTTAACATAGCAGGAAAAGTAGCAGAAACAGCTATTGCTAGCGCTGCAATTATTCATTTAGCAGTTGCAGCGCCTCAAGTCGACTGGGACATTAGTGTTACCTGTCAATATGTTGCACGAGATATTGCTGAAAATCCCCCCACTGCTGTCGACGGAAAATTAGGGGTTCATGACGCACCGGGACTAGGCCTTAGAATTGACGAACAAGCTATCGAGGGGATGATTATTTAGATAAAATATCTATAATTTTTTATTTAATAACACCGATACTCGAACCTTTGTCGGGCAAATCAAAACCAATACCCACAAGCCCACCAAAAATCCTATGCAGCCTCTCGATATCGTCGGCAGGCAAAGGTCCGCCATTAATTGAGTTTATATTTTCCCTGAGATGCTCCTCGGTGCCCGTGCCAAAAAGAACAACATCCACACCAGGCTCATGCCGAACAAACCTGTAAGCTGCATCGGTAAGACTTTTGGCCCCACTATCATGAATTAAAAAATCTAATGGGTTATCTTTCTTTGCCATGGCATCAGACACTTTTCCTTCATTGGCTAATTGTTTAATCGTCTTTCGCAAATATTCAGGCTGACTGAAAATATTGCGCACTACAAACATAAGTAGTGTCCCAATTTTTTTGTTCAAAATATTAGGGAAAAGTTTCTCACGCGCGGTTTGGTTCATCATGTTATAGCCCAGCATAACTACCGACCAAACCTGATCATCAACGGCTCGCATCAACATCTCATGTGTAGGGTCATTCGGAGATGTTTCTGTAATTCCGAGAAATTTAACTTTACCATCTGTTTTGGCCTTTTCTAAGGCTGGTAATATATCTTGCATTACCTGCTCGTACCGAGTTGGATGAACACCATGCATATGCAAAATGTCGACATAGTCGGTTTGAAGCTCATTGAGTCCATCCTCAAGTTTCTTTACCACGTCACTACCATTCCGGGGTGAATTTGCGCCTCCTATATTGCATTTGGTGGATATCGCAAACGTTTGACGGTCGTATTCCTTCAACGCTTTTCCCACTATCGGTGCTGTTTTATAAGACTCTGCTGTGTCAAAAAGAGTTACGCCAAGATCATAAGCAACTTTGACGAGCCTCACTGACTCAGATTCTGTCTTCCCAGCGCGCATCCCTAACCGACTGTTGCCACCGCAGCCTAACCCTGCCACGCTTACTTTAAGTCCGGTATCGCCAAGTGTTGTGTAATTCATAATTTTAAGCTCTCTGTATCGCTGATGCGTTTTGAAAAAATATGTCCAGAAAATTGATCCAATTTACAATTTAGCTCAAGTTCAAGATGGTTGATCCTCAAGCATTTTATAATTCGAATTCCCATCAGGACAAAAATGTATATACGGAGGATTGAACCCCAGTTTAACCATGTGTCTGGGTCTACATATTTTCCTTTGGTCACACATACACGCTTTTTGAGGTTCACAGTAATCGGCCAAAAAAGTGTTGTGTTTATTCTTCGTCAATAATTGGGTTTTGAAGCACTCCCAACCCTTCAATTTCTACCTCAATAGTATCGCCGTTGCGCATCCAGACTGGAGGCTGGCGCGCGTGCCCCACGCCAGAGGGTGTTCCGCTTACTAAAATATCCCCCGGCTCCAAAGTTAGGCATTGGGTAAGCAGCATTAATGCTTCTGCGATATCAAACATCATATTCGAAGTATTGTCATTTTGCATGAGCTGACCATTGAGACGTGACTGGATGGTGAGCCCAGCCCCACCTGGTGGCACTTCGTCCGCGGTAATAAAATCGGGCCCAAATGCACCGGTATTATCAAAATTTTTACCTATGCAATATTGTTGGGTCTTGCGTTGCCACTCCCGAACAGACGCCTCATTGAACATTGAATAACCAGCCACAAGGTCAAGCGTCTCCTCGCGAGACATATGCCTGTCACTGCGTTTGCCTATGACAGCAACCAACTCAGCCTCATAATCCAATGTCTCAGAAATTTTTGGCTTTATTATTGGCTGTTTGTGTCCCGTTAAACTGGTCGCCCCTCGCATAAAAAATGAGGGATAATTGGGCTTATCGTGTCCACCCTCCGCGGCATGAGCTGCATAATTTAACCCAATGCAAATTATTTTAGGTGGCCTAGGAATGACCGGGAAGAACTTGATGGACTCAACGGGTAACCGCTCGCGCGCCGACTCAGCCGCTATTTTAGCCTCCTCAAAGATCCCGTTATCAGCTTCAAGCACCGCTAGTAATGTGTTTGGCAAGCTTGGATCGGCTTTGGATAAATCAACGACTTCGTCACCAAGACGCACACCAAGTTTTGGTAATCCTTCAGATTCAAAAGTAACAAACCGCATTATCCCTCCTTATTTCATATTCCCCACCACAATTTTTAAACTCAACGTTGGTGCAGCGAGCCAACAAGAACCAGGTCACAAACATTTGTCCGCGCAAATCCCACCAAAATACCATGAAACCTTGTTACATTTCAGTTACTTTTTTCTATGGGAATTGTTTGGTGTAAAACACACATAGATGCGTTTTAGAATTTACTTATGTAATTTTAAATGAGAGCCCTTTATCATTTTGGGTCATACATGGATAAGTCTCCGCAATACCAGACCCTTAAGAGTGAAAAAGAAGTAAGAGTTTCGCATTGGTCACCGTGAAAATAACACCGCACTTGGAAATATCCTGTAATCTATTCTTGATTTGTTTCCCTTAAATGCAAGTCATCCTTAACATCCTATGACCGCTATAATCATTACCGTGCACACAACCACACAATATTCTAAAGGAAAACTAGATGCCATATGCCAATACAGATGACGGAGTTAAACTGTTTTATGAAGAGGTTGGTGATGGAACGCCCATTATCTTTATTCATGAATTCGCAGATGACCTTCGCTCTTGGGAGCCGCAAATTCAATATTTTGCTCGCACTCATAGGTGCATTTTGTTCAATGCGCGGGGCTATCCTCCTTCTGATGTACCCAAAAGCTGGGAAATGTATAGTCAGATGCGCGCAATGAACGACGTGCGTGATATTCACGAACACTTAGAATTAAAGAGAGCACACATTGTTGGTTTATCCATGGGAGGTTTTGCGTCCCTACATTTCGGACTCAATTATCCTCAAAAGTCACTGTCAATAACCGTGGCAGGCTGTGGATATGGCTCCGGCAGTGATAAAAAAACCTGGAAGGAACAAACTACAGAAATAGCTCGAGATTTTCTCGAGAATGGAATGGCAAGTGCCGGGGAAAATTACGTAAGAGGCCCCACACGAGTGCAATTTCAAAACAAGGATCCCCGTGGATATGAAGCTTTCGTCCAACGTTTTAATGAGCACTCGCCGCTGGGGTCTGCAAACACCTTTTTAGGAATTCAGGGCAGAAGGCCCTCAGTATATGAGCTCCAAGAAAAGCTCCAGGAGCTAGTCATACCATGTCATATAATGACAGGTGACGAGGATGACCCATGCATCGAGCCGAATATTTGGATGAAGAAGATTATCCCATCAGCCTGGCTGAGTGTCTTGCCTCAATCTGGTCACGCTATCAACCTCGAGGAGCAAACTCTCTTCAATCAACTTACGGCAAGCTTTTTTCAATCCGTAGAAAGTGGCCAATTTCGTAATCGTGACCCACGCAGTTTAGGCAGAAGCATATCTGGGATTGATTCGTAAAAGTGACTTTTTAGAGTACTATTTTACAAATTTGCACTCTTTCACCCGACCGCTTGAAAATCCGTAATGGCTCCGTTCAGGAAAAAGGTTCACAGGCTGTATACTGTTTTCGACTAATCTAAATTGGATAAAAGCAAGGCCATAAATACCACAAAATTTATTATGTTAAGAATTATCTCTTGTTCATTGGTAGGTATTTTTGACTCGCACCATTTTTTCCCATGCCCGCACCAAACCCAAGGACGCGCATATAATCATTATAGGCTCAATTGGTAGGCGATATTTGGGTGAGGCTACCGGGCCATTGATAAGTAAAAAATAAAATACTGCAAGCGTTGCAAAAATAGCTGCCCAAGGCCGCAGACTATGCAAGATGAAGAGGCCATATATACTAAAGATAAACGATAAAAAACTCCCAAATGCGCCAACGAAAAAGAAAAAAAGATATAATGGGCCGCTTCTTTCAAGATACTGCAAAACCTTTCTAAAGAAATTTGGGGCTTCTAGTTCGTAAAAGCTTTGACCTGAAAAAGAACGAACCCTTGTGTCGATCAGCACCGCGGGGGTCCAAATATTAAGGGCCATACCTTTTAACCATGCTGTTACAATAGCTACAGTTGAACTTTTGCGAAGCTCTGAAAGCGCGACGTTTGTTAAGATGTTGTTTTCAACGAATGGATTAGACTCTTCGCCACCCCGACGTTTGCGTTCAGCCGCGTAAGATTTACGAATCTTTGCTTTTGTTTTTTCAAACGACACTCCAGTCTCGAACTTTTTCACGGGCGGCAAAACCCAGTAGGCTAGGTGTGTCCCAGTTTGGGCACTCAAGCCCGAGCTGCCAAACTTTATTAGGTTATGAGCAAATATAGGTGCAAGCGTAAGCACAGCCGGCAAGAAAAACACAAAAACAAGCAGCACAACACGCCGTTTACTGACACCGTGGAAGTGCGAAATACCAGCTATGGCGATTGCAAGTACAGGCATTAAAAATTGAGCAATAGGCCTAGTGCAGACGGCTAGCCCAACTAAAACTCCAGAAATAAAAGCGGCTTTTAGACTTGGCGTGGCAAGAAATTTAGCTGCCCAATACAACAACCCTGTAAACAATAAGACGAAAAGTGTGTCGTTAAGAACCAAGCTACTGTGGATGATTAAATTGGGCCAAAAAGCTGCTAAAAGGCCGGCGACAAGTCCAACCCGTCGATCCAACTGACACCCAAGCAACCCAAGCATAACGCACGTGACACTGTCGAAAAACGAATTTATTATTGCTATAAAGACTGGGGCACCTAACCCTATCCCCTGCATCAAAGCTACCAATAGTGGATAGCCAGGCACTCTTTCTACATAAGCAACCCCCGCAGGAATTCCCTCCATCAAACCGAAAGCGCGCGCCCACTCTTTGGAGAAAGTTAAAAAGAATGAGTCCTCTATTACGAAATCACCTCCACTGATTGAGAGGTGAAATATATTTATGCTCCGCACAATAATAGCTACCAAAAAAATAGTGCGAAGAGGATGTTCAGTTAAATTTATCCAGAATTTTGTTTTTGCCCCGGTCAATGCACCCTCCGATAACCTCTAAGTGACCGCCCTCATTCTGAGGCTGTTACAGGTTGCGCTGATACAGCTTTGATAATAACGTTGCAAAGAAATAATTGCTCACACAAAAAAAAGTAAATATGAGAATTTTTACAGATCTGAAAGCGTTTCGAAAGCTACTCAAGCTACCAAGTTCGCACCGTCAGATCGTTTTCTATTCAGAAGGCACTCCTTACTGGGCGCATTTTCGTTCCATAATTCATTATTTGTCTGGCACACTTGGTCAGCAAATTACTTACGTCACCTCAGACCCAAAAGACCCGGGATACACTGACCCGATACCAAATGTTGAAGGAATTTGCATAGGTGAAGGGCTATTTAGAAACATGTGGTTTCAATTACTGAAAGCAAAGATACTCGTCCTCACAGTGCCGGATTTGGGAAATTCTGAGCTTAAACGATCAAAATTTCCGGTCAATTACATATATATTTTTCATTCAATCGTTAGTACCCACATGATTTATAACAAAGGCGCATTCGACAATTACGATACCATCTTTTGTGCAGGCCCGCATCATGCTGCTGAAATTCGAGAAACCGAACGACTTTATAACCTACCACCCAAACTACTCGTCGAACACGGGTACGGTCGTCTGGATGAAATCATCTCGGAACAGCCAACTAAAGCCCAACCGCATATTTCAAAAGGTACCGTGTCAAAAAAAATTCTGATTGCGCCAACTTGGGGGCCACACGGTCTAATCGAAACAGGAAAGGCATGCGGGTTAATTAGTAATCTTTTAAACGAAGGATTTGAAGTCATCCTTCGACCCCATCCTGAAACCTTGAGACGCGCAGGAAGTTGCTTCGATAATGCTATAACTTTGTTTGGTCATCACCCTGCATTTACTGAAGAGCGAGATGTAACTTCGACGGAATCACTGATGCAAGCAGATTTGATGTTGAGCGATTGGTCTGGCGCGGCTTTAGAATATGCACTTGGACACGGCAAACCAGTTCTATTTGCCGATACAACGCGAAAAGTAAAAAATACCGATTATAAAAATTACGAAAACCTACCACTTGAAGACATAATCCGTACCACCATCGGCGCAATCCTCCCGCAAGACCGGTTTTGTGAAGTAGCGCAAGTAGCACGGGAATTAATCGCAAGGAATAAATGTGTTGGTTACACGCATTCGCCAGAAACCTATGTATACAACGTTGGCAACAGTGCTAAGATTGCTGCTGAGTGGCTTTTAAAAAATATTTCTGAAAATAACGTGGGATAGCTTTAACAAGCTCATAAGCACTAGTTTCTCTTGTTAACCTACTAAATTACAAGATAGATTGTGAGTAAATAACCCTGCGACCAGCAACGGCCATGGAGACCATCGTGAAAAGTAAAATATATTTAGTCGGGCTTTTGATGCTTTTATCCAGCCCTGCTCAAGCCTACGTCGATCCCGGCTCAGGCAGCTTATTTTTGCAGATGCTTGCTGCGGTAGGTGTAGGAGCGATGTTTTACTTTGGCCGAATTAAAGAGTTCATTCGCGATATTTTTAGTCGAACCAAAAAAGACAACGCCAACACAAAGCCAAAAAAAGATGCATGATACGCTTATAATCATCTAGTGGCCCCACAGAAAACAATGAGACTATGCAAAACACCAATTCCAACAAATATTCAACAAAAGACTCAGCGCCTAAATGGCGAAGCGATTTGGTTCTTGCTTATGCGTTAGGTAATTTGGTTTTATTACCATTTTGGTTTATTGCTTTTGCTCGCAATGGAATGCCATTGGATCAAAAATTCATCGAGCATTATTACGAGCTTTCCCAGATATTTGACCATGTTGACTTTTTTGCTGCGCTACTTTGGGGTTTTGGAATATCTATTATTCTTTTTATATTTTTCCACGCCACACGAAAAAAACAACCACAATTTTATTCTTTAGCAGTAAACATATTTATTATCCCTACTTTTGCAGGCGCCCTTGCCATAACGTGGTATGTTATTTTCCCGCCTTCTGGGCATGCGCGAATAAATAATGCCTGGATATTTGAAGGCTTGGCAGTTTTTACAGTTTCCGTTGCAATTCTTACAACACTTGCCGTTACACGCAGCAGCAATGCCTTACAATTCATTCGTGCAATAATTTGTGTTACTGCGCCCTTCGGTATTCTCATGTCCATAAATGCATATGTAGCTTATCAAAAGATTGACGCATCAAGGGCCGGCATTATGCATTCCGACAGGTCGTTGGCACCGCTTAAAAATACACAGCCGACTGGCCCAAGGGTGATCCTGATATTCTTTGACTATTGGGATTATCATTACACCTTCATCAAACATCCAGAATTTGTAAAAACACCCAGCATCGATAAGCTAACTAATATAGCGTTTAATGGGCATAATGTTGCGCGCGCTTCTTCAAAAACGTTTACAGCTATTCCAAGCGTCCTAAGTGGACATCGCATAGATTACGCTAAGCGGATTGGAGGTGATCGGCTCCTAACTCAGTATGCGGCCGAGTACTACCCGCGTATTTGGAATCACCAATCAACCATTTTTTCGGATGCGCACGCTGCAGGTTACAATACAGGCGTAGTTGCGACGGCTTTTCATCCCGTATGTAGAATATTCCCACAGTTTATTTCACGCTGCATTATCGATGACCATCCATTTGACTACGAATATAAAACCGTTTTTAACCGTCTTGATGACGTGATTTCGCATACTCTGTGGCAAGTTCCTCCGATACGTAAGGTATTATTCAATGATAGAGCAGTATTCAATAATCATTGGGGTATTCACTTAAAATTATCAAATATTGATTCACTAAAAAAAATGTCAAAAGACAGTAATATATCATTTTTATACTCTCATTTATTTATACCACACGCACCTAATATTTGGAATTCTGTAAAACAAGAGTACATGTATGAGAATGAAGATAATCCCATCAATTATTTTCACAGTATCGTTTTTCTCGATAAAGTCATCGGCGAGCTACGTAAAACATTGGAAGATTCAGGGCTGTGGGACGAAACTGCGATCATCTTGACAGCTGACACAGGAAACGTTGGCAGCCAAGTTGGAGTGGGGCTTAATGACTACGCAGAATGGGGTTACGATACGAAAAACCGAGTGCCACTTATTATAAAATTACCCAATCAGAATAAACGAATAGATCTAGAGCGCCGCGTAAGCGCTCAAACCCTCAGAAATGTCATTCAAAAAATAATGTCTGGAGAACTTACAACCCACGATCAAATCGCGAAAAACATGCGATACGTGGACTACATGTACTAGAGGTTAGAGATGTCATACTCAGCAATCTGAGTTATCAAGTATAAGCAATCTACGTTTGAACAAGCGTTGCCAACTTAGCTTGAACATAAGCAATACGCTTTTTATCATATGTCGAATTTCCATTTTTGAATGTCCGTAAACCCGACCAGGTAATTCGATTGGGACTTCCGCAATAGTGTAGCTGTTCAGATGCAAAATTGTAAGACTGGTAAAGAAAAATTCATAGTCGGATGCTTTTACAAGATCGAATACGCGACGATCAATACGGTCTAGCCTGTAAACACGGAAAGCACCTGTTGCGTCAAAGTTATGGCGTAATAGTAATCTTGTCATTAAATGACCAAGGTGTGTAAGAATCTTTCTAAAAAAATTCCACTCAGCAAGACTGTTCTTTAGTTCAAAACGAGTGCCTATAACAATATCTGAGGCATTGCTAGCTTCCAGAAATGCGGGAATATCCTCAGGTTTGTGAACTAAGTCAGTGTCCATGGTGATAAGAATATCGTAGCCCATATCGTAGGCACGTTTTATGCCTTCCAAATGGGCTCCTCCTATTCCCCTTTTTGCAGGCCTATGCACGGCCGATACAGTTGCATCTTTTTCTGCAAAACAATCAATGATATCTCCCGTCCCATCTGTAGAGTTGTCATCAAGAAACATGATATCTGCTGGCACACGAATTGCCTTTATTCGATCCCTCATTTCTTTTACATGGCCAGCCTCATTATAAGTCGGCAGAAAAATGAGTATGCGGTTAGCCATTTTCATCAAATATCCCCAGCGAGTTCAGCTGCAATCATATCTAAAATAATCTGCTCAAATGATTTTTTTGGCGCCCATCCAGAAGCTTTTTTGAGCTTGGTTGAAGACCCAACCAATGTTCGTTTTCGACTGGGTTTGTTTATAACCTTAGGGTCCACTTCGACATATTTTTTGGCGTCCAATTTTAAAGTATTAAAAACAAATTCGACAAATTCGCCAACCGAGTGCGTTTCCCCGCTGGCCACAATAAAATCATCAGCTGTATCTAGGTTAAGGATCGCTCTCATTGCCTCAACAGTATCTTCTGCAGCGCCCCAGTCCACTCTTGCGCTAAGATCGCCAAGCTTTAACTTCTCAAGTTTGCCCCGTTTAATTGCTACTGCTGATTTTATCACTTTGCGCCCAACGAAATCGGGGGAACGTCTTGGAGACTCATGATTGTAGAGAATGCCATTGGAGCAATGAAGACCGTGCTGTTTCCTATAAAGACGGCACAACTCAATGCCTGCCACTTTTGTAATCCCGTAGACATTAATGGGCCGGAATGGGGTTTCTTCATTTTGCGGCACAACAACTGGATCACCAAATACGTGCGAAGATGCAGCATAAAACAAGCGAGCGTTCGGATTCCAACGCCGCATCGCATCTAGAAAGTTGGTCAAGCCCATTATATGAATATCTATACTATGTTTTAACGATACATTCGTATTTTCGAGTGTACTCTCAGACGACTGATGATATGCCGGGAGATAATAAATTTGTTGGGGATTTACTTCTTTAACAAGCGACGAAACGGATTCTGGGTCAAGCATAGAGAATGGCCGTATCGCTGTTTCCCACGGTAGCAAGACACCTGATCGAGTGATGCCGACAATCTCAATGCCATCGGCCTGTAGCGAGCGTCCAAGATAGAAGCCATCTTGGCCCGCGCTTCCTACTATCATCGCCCTAATCGACGGTTTTTCTCTCATAGCTAGCATTATCGCGCTTTACTAACTAATAGCTAGTGGTCACGCAACACCGAAAGCGCACAGAATTAGTTGCCAGACCTACACGATAGCCTATTATCCTCCCTTGCGTGAACTGTATGAACGAGTTAGATGGATAAAGAATGGCACAGGTAAAGCCCAATAAAGATTCCGACA
>MDTC01212233.1_pt1 | contig 13530 bp, 18 predicted proteins | sample 811181 | NCBI WGS metagenome assembly MDTC01 (sample SAMN05326644, study PRJNA326480) | marine metagenome | isolation source: seawater | place: Pacific Ocean: North | collected 2011
CTCTGCTCTAGCTTTTCTTAAAGTAGATTTAGCAGTACCTTCTGGCAACAATTCCAACAGAGTTCTTCTTGACGGCCAACACTGTCTTTCATCATTAGCAAACTGAGCTAAAGCAATCCAAAGCCTTAAAGCAGAGGGTGAAATTTTTTCACTTAAAATAGACGTAGGGAAAACAACAATCTTGTTATTTGTCCACCTACGGCGTAATCGACTAGACTTATCCATGAGCGTTAACTCCCTTTACGCTTCCCTTATATCAGGGCGGTAGCGCCAAACTGCCGCCCTGATAAAACTTTAAGCTATTGAACTTAGTCGGTCTAAGAGACTATTGATAGAGCTACGAGAAATTTTTTCTTCGTCACTAAACTCGGTTTCCCAAACAGCTTTCGCTTCTTCAACGTCACCACCAACGGCATTTAAAATAATGTGCTTACCTTCTACTAATGGAATAATGTCATCTTCTTCAGCTATAACTATTGCATCTTCAACTAGCTCACCAGTCTCAGTAACTTCTCCACCTAGTTCTTCTGGAACATAACCTGCGCCTAATACAACGTCAGGAAACAGTACACGGCAAAGTTTAGAAACTGCTCGCCAAGTCAACATAGCGTCTTGGTATTGTTTCCAATTCTTTTTATTAGCAAGACCAGCCACTTCAGCATCTTGCATAGTGAAAACCGCTGAATGAGTGTCCTCTGTGTCAGCACGTTTACCGTGAGCAACAGCACCAGTCTCTCCAGTCTCAACTGTTACAGAATGTCCTGCTTGTCTAACAAGTCCTAACATTGATTCAGGTCTTAAACTTGCAGAGCCTTCAATAACATGAAACTGTCTCATGCTTGTCATTACATCCCAGCCGTAAGCTCGACCAGCGAGTCCAGCCGCAACTATGTCAGGGGCTTTTCTTCTGTAAGCACTTGGAATAATAGTTGAGTTAGCTAACACTTCAGCTTGTCTCATTATTAAATCGAAACTAGCTGTTTCGCTTATTGGTATAAGTTCACTCATAGTAAACCTGCTTTGATTAGCTTGACTGAAGGAACAAACTCGCGGGAACAAAAATCGTCATCGTTCACGCCAAGATTTTTAAGCTCAGTCCATTTCGGTTCTGAACGAAAACATCTTTTGTGTAATTCTAAAGCAACAACATCAGGTGAACGAAGCTCCCCTGTTTCGCTGTCCATTCGTATATCTTCCAAACGCGCACACTTCAAAACATATTTTTCTAAACCTTCACGGTCAATGTTCGTGCGGCGGTAAGAGCCAGCTTTTTCAGCTATCAGCCCATTAGGTAGAACAACTCTCTGTTCACCCATCTCATCCATTCTTTTATTAGCTACAGCTTTACACGCTGTGGAAGCAGAACGAATGTTTCTATTAGTAGTATCTAAATCATCAATGAGTTCAATGAGTTCACTTAGATCAGCAACACCGTCAATTTTTTCTAACAACGCTTCAGACATATCTCGTATCTCTGAAGCTAATTTATTTAATTCCATAACGCTCCCTTAATTAGTTGACCGATGGAAACCATCGTTGCTTTAAGTCTACTTCTAGGGAGTGACAGGAAAGTGGAACCCATATTTCTCAAAATTTTTTAAAATTCTTTTTAACCCCTTATTTTATAGGGTTTTTAAAGCGGTTTTTAAGTGGTTTTTAATCATTTATTTTTTATTGACTAGACAGGGCTAGTTAACTCCTGTTAAGATGGACTCATGGGATACAACAAAACAAAGGAGAACCCAACAATGAAAATGACACACGAAGAAATCTTCCACACTATGACAGAGGAAGAAGTTAGATACTCGCTAGATGCTCACCAAGAGGCAAATAGAAGATTACAAATAGCTGTTGATGTAGCCGAGAAGTCATTCATAAGGCAACATGAAGAAATCTCAACAAAGGCTGGCAGGATTGAAGAATTAGAAGCAGAAGTAAATCGACTTTGGAAGATAATCATAAAGGAAGGAGAAGTAAAAAATGAGCGCTAGACAAGAACGCCGTAAAGCTAAAGAAGCCGAGCGCCTTAGCTTTGCAGGTTGGATGCTTTACAAAAGATGCTCAAATAAAATTCATACTAAAGGATGTTGCGTAGATGAATAATCAAGAAACTTGGCATCGCCATCAAGTCAACCAACTAATCGAAGGACTGCTCAACAGAGAGTTCGATTCAGCGAGCTGGATGAAAGACTCAGCCTGTAAAGACGTTGATCCTTCTATCTTTTTTGTGGAGCGAGGAGAATCAGGTGAAGAAGCTAAAGCCATCTGTGCTACTTGCCCAGTCAAGCAAGAGTGTCTCGACTACGCAATCAAGTTTAATGAGCGTGTAGGTATTTGGGGCGGTATGTCCGATAAACAAATACGGCAAGAGGTTCGTAGAAGAAAGCAGGTGGCGTAATGGGTAAGAAACGTAAAGCTCCAACTAAAGCTAAAGCTTGGACTCGTATGCAAGCCGCTCAACTAGCTGACAATAACATCTATGAAAAGATAAAAGATAAGTTTCTTGATGACATGCCTGACGAAGTTTGGGTGAACGACAGGTACCAAGCAACAGTCAGATACTTAAACGATGAACTAGGTCGTGACGGTATTTGTCAAATGTGTATTCACTCTCACACGCGAGCAACGAACCGCCCTTGGCGACACTTTCAGCAGATTAAAAACGACATCTTTGGTGACGAGCGTGAAGCCCTTGAGCTTTATCCTGCTGAGTCTAGAGTTGTTGATACAGCTAACGAATACCATTTGTGGGTTTGGGCTAAAGACTTGAAGATACCTGTTGGCTTTCTTGAGCGTAATGTTCGTTACGACATAGGTGACGATGATCCTGAAGTTGATGCTCATTTAAAAAGCAGTCGTGCTAAACAAGCTCCGAAAATGGAAGTAGCGTAATGGAAACTCCTACTTACAAAATTGCTTGCCGTAATAATAAAGGACAGTTTGTTAAAGGTGCAAGAAAAAGCAAAGTAAAAGCCGATCATAAAAAATGCACCGAGTGTTTAAAAATTAAACCTTTTGAAGATTTCCATAAACATAAGTGTTCATTAGACGGCAGACGACCTAAGTGTAAAGCCTGCCGTAAAGTTCTTTCTACTCAGGATTACATAGAGCGTAAAGATTTTATTAGAAGTCAACAATCCAAAGCTAGAAACAAGATGACACCTGAACAACGCAAACACGAACGTGAACGCATTGATAGTTGGAATAAAGAAAATCCTGAAAAAATTAAAGAGTACGCCAAAAAGTATTCTAAAGGTAATGGTCGTGAAGTCAAATATGAGTCCTACCAAAGACGGCGAGCAATGTTAGCAAACGCTGTAACCGATAATCACACAATTAAAGAACTACACGTTTACTGGTTAGAACAAGGTTATGATCCTGATGTTTGCACTTACTGTGATAAACCGATTGAAGCTAAAACTTCTACTGGCGATCATGTGATTCCTCTTTCAAAAGGAGGCTCTCATACAGTAGATAATCTTGTGCCTGCATGTCAGCCTTGCAACTCGTCTAAATGCGACAAGTTGCTATCCGAATGGACACAACCTAAACATGAAAAGAAAGCCGCATGATTGAAGAAGTTGAAATAACTAACGACATGCAACAAGTAGCTCATCAAAAAATTATTAGAGACAAAATGGAAACGGAAGATTCTCACAATCTTCTGGGCGAATGGTGGAAAGACATTGATGTCGATATTAAAAAAGCAGTCGTTAAACAGATTGACTATAAAACAGCCGCAAGCATAATCGTAAAATACGAATGGCTTGGTTGTATGCCAGCAATGGTCAAATACTGTTATGGCATTTACTTTGACGACAATTTAGCTGGCGCAGTTGTCTACAGCACGGAATACATTGAGAATCTAGGAAAGTGGGATAAGTACGACTACACAGGAAAAATCATTTTGTTATCTAGGGGCGCTTGTGTTCATTGGGCGCACCCGCACAGCGCAAGCAAACTAATAACAAGTTCTATGAAAATGCTTCCCGAAAAATACAAAGTTGTTACAGCTACCGTAGATGAACATGCTGGAGAGATAGGAACAATTTATCAGGCTTGCAATTTTGTTTATATTGGTTCTATGCGGGATAACAACCCGAATGTTAACAGCAGGAAAGATGACAGGTTCGGAGTTAAGATAGATGGGAAGCTCTACAACGCACGATCTATAAGACAGAAAGTCGGTTCTCAAAAGAAAGCAGACATTTTAAAAATCTATCCTCAAGCTGTGTTCGTACCTCAAGCTAGTAAGAAAAGATACTTTTACTTTCTAGGGAACAAAAAAGAAAAAAAGTACCTTCGGAGTAAAATAGAAAACCAGATTCAGGATTACCCAAAAAGATTAGTAACTGTCGCATGATCGAAGAAGTTGAGATAACTAACGACATGCGCAAAGAAGCGCAACGTCAAGCAGACGAACTACCAGCCCTCAACCACTCGATACGACAAGGCGAAGGGAACATCTACGGATTTCTAGGTGAACTCATATTCGTTAAACACAAAGGCGGTCAACAAAAAAACACTTACGACTACGACATCATTATGGCAAGCGGAAAAACTTGTGACGTTAAAACGAAATGTGTTACAAGTGTTCCTCGTATCGAATACGAATGTTCAATAAGTGCAGGACACACTAAACAGAAATGCGATTTCTATGCTTTTGTTAGAGTCACTAAAGACCTTCAACGTGGTTGGTATTGTGGAGCTATAAGCAAAGCAGACTTCTTTAAAAAAGCACGTTTCGTTCCAGCAGGCGAGCCTGATGGTTCAAACAAGTGGATACCTACAGTCGATTGCTACAACGTAACTATCGGTGATTTAACTTACTAAGTTTTATTCAGCTTTGTATTCTTTGCCTGACGGTTTCGCCATAGGCAGAACTGAAGCCGACTTGTCGCCTACTGGTAACACGGAAGCAAAGTAGCCTTTAATAATTGATAGTGCCGCTGGAGCCGCTGAGACAACAATCGTCTTAGCACTCGACATTGACAAGTCTGTCATTCCTGAAGCGGCTATCAAGCCGACAACTGATTGCACGTATGTCATTAAGGCACGTTCCGCTACATCTTTAAGTTGGTCTAAATCTAATTTCAAATTCATTGTTAACCTTTCTTAGCCGCAGGTTTCTTAGCGGCTGGTTTTTTAGCTGGTTCTTTTTTAGCTGGTTCTTTCTTAGCTTCTGTTTTCTTTACAGGAGCTTTCTTTGCAGGAGCTTTCTTAGCAGGAGCTTTTGCCCCATCCACAATCATGGCGAACAACTCGTCATCAACATGACCTGTTGGATCAAGTTTGTTATCATTCTGAAAAGCAACTACAGCTTTCATAGTTGTTATTCCATATCTGCCATCTGTGTGACCTGATGCGTAACCTTTATCTCTTAAAGCCTCTTGGACTCTTACAGTTGATACACGATCAGCCCTCTTGTGGGTGAGTAGCATTTTATTATTTCTCCTTATTTCAATAATGCGCTAAAGGTATTACCGTCAACTGTACCAGTTACACGCAACCCTCGCTTTTTCTGAAACTGTTTAACAGCCCAGACTGTTTTACGACCATATAAACCGTCAGCTATTCCACAATCAAAACCCAGTCTACCGAGACACGATTGAACAGTTTTAACCGATCCACCTTTAGCGCCTTTACGTAAAGGAAAAGCTGTTACTTCTTTGCGTTGCATTTCAATAGCGGCGAGTATCCCTGCCCAGTCTGTTACTGGATCAGGAGCGTCTACTTTCTCTGACGGTTCGCCTGTTAATGCTGGAGCAGGAAACCAGTCAACGCCTGAACGTGGCTGATGATGCCACCATTCTTTATCTTTAATCGTTGGGACAATCCCATACTCTGTAGCGATGCCGTTAATGTCAGGTTTAGAAAGTTTTTTACTCCACTGAGCCAGATCGACAGCGTAACAATATCCGTCAACCTGTTCCATGTGCCAAGAGCCACGCCAAATGCCTTGACCGTCTAAACCTTTAACACCGAAACGTCTATCAGGATTAGCGGCAAGATTACCCTTGCCTGCTTTGTACGCTTTGTAGTAACCCATCTGTGTCGCATACGATCTGCAACCTGAGTTGACTTTAACTTTTCCTTTGATGCGACTATCCGAAAAGAACGCTTCTAGTCTTGTTACGAATTTTGGATGTAACAAGTCAAGCTGAATGTTGCTTTTAGTCGTAGGGATCATGCGAATAGTTTATCCTAAACGTGCAACAATATCAGAAACCAATGCTTTCTTAGTGGAGTTATCAGTAACATCTTCAATAACGACATAATCAGCAGAAGCCGCCGTAGCGGTACTCAATTCGTTAGCGTCAACAGCTAAAGTTACAGAACCAGTTGACCCTCCACCTGATAAACCGTTTCCCGCTACCACTTGTGAAATGTCACCTGTGGAAACTTGATCTACACGTTGTTGAATACGACCTGACATGCTCCTCCTTAACCAAAATAAGTTACGTGAATAGTGCTATCAGAGCTACCGACACGAATAAATTTGACTGTTTCCATACTGCTGAAAAGGTCAAGTACGGAATACGGGTTCAAATAATGCCCGACAGAAGCAGTTGGTGTGCCCCACCTGATTCTGATAGCTTCAGCACCATTAGTAACTAAAGCATTTACGGCACCAGTTGGGATTGATGCAAGAGCAACAGCAGAGCTTGAAACTGTTAAAGCCTCATCGCCTTTATACACACCATAATTAGCGGCGGCAAATTTTACTTTACTCATATCATTACCTTACTATTATTCTTCAGCTTTAGCTTTTGCTGTAGGAGGGTCATGTCATACTTCATCCCATGTTTGTGTTTCTTCGTTCCATTCATACTTGCTTGGGTCATCACCGAAATCTTCAGGTGGATCTACAGGAGGTTCCCAAACCCAGCCTTCTTCATTCCAAACCCACGATGGGTAAGGCGTATCTGGTTTAGGAATAGCAACCCATGAGGTTGTCTCTTCATCCCAGACCACATGGGGAGTGTTTTCAGGGAAAGGTATAGGGGGATTCCACCCTTCAGTAATAGTATTGAAATTCCAAGAAGGATACGGTTGTTCTTGAATGAATCTATCTTTAACAGAATCGTAGGTTCCACCAATGTCAGCCATTCTGCCTCTCATACTTGAGTTGTAAGAGGTTTGAAGCCAAGTCCCAGAATCAGGGTAAAGATCATTTAAGAAGTCGATTCCGTCTTGTTCATTTTCTACATCGTTAGTGGTAGTCACATCATTATGGACAACCACTACTCGTAAAACTTTGTTGTTTTCGTCTAGTTCTGCGAAGTGTGCCATTAAGTTTCCGTGACCCAACGCATTACAACCACCCCTGAGCCGCCTGCACCTGATGAACCGTACCCTGAACCAGTTGCATTGTAAGCAGAAGGCGCACCACCACCTCCAGTATTCGCTCCCCCTGAGCCTCCGTTCATGGTTTGAGTACCAGTACCATGACCCGCTCCGTAACTAGCGTTACTTGACCCTTCGGCAGTAACCGATGGCGTTTGTATAGAACTAGCGCCAGTTGCCACTCCTCCATACCACCATTGCGCCGAACCAAACAGACTGTATCCACAAGCACCCCCACCGCCTGCATAGTCTATGTATGAACCTGTCGCCCAATCATTTTGCAGTCCACGACCACCATGCCACATAGCGCCCAAACTGTACTGACCACGAAAGTAAGCACCACCGCCGCCAGCGCCCGTATAAATCGGCCATGCAGTGTTACCATTTCCACCCTCTTTTCCGTACCCTGCTTGTCCAGCACCGCCTGCATAACCAGCCGAACTTGCATCATTGTAGTTTGATCCACCTCCACCTGACCCACCATTACGATTTGATGAGGCTGTATCTAAACCAGCCCCATTACCGTTACCGCCACCTTGTGAAGCTGTGAGGGAACCGAAAGAAGAATCAGACCCATTTGCTCCTGCGGTTTGAGATGCCGAACTTCTAGCCGCGCCACCTGCCCCAACTGTCACAGTGTGAGCCGCAATGGACAAAGTTTGACTTGTCCAAGCTTTGTATCCGCCAGCGCCACCGCCACCTGAACCGTAAGTGCTATTCGCCCCCACGCCAGCCGACCCTGCACCTGCGATTACAAGAATGTCAAAAGTAAGAGAGTTCGGATTTGTCAGCAAAGTAAACGATCCTGAAGAAGTGAACTCTAAAGAGGTGTAACTCCCATGAGTTCTTGTTGTTGGTGACCCAGTAGTCGAGTAGGTCATAAGAGCTGCCCCTGCACCAGATTCTTGAATTGAGCCGAGTAGTAAAGGGTTAAAAGTCATTATTTAAGAGCGCCTACAAGTGACCAAGCATCAGTAGCTGTTTTTATTAAAGCCGCCGAAGCGTACTGTCCGTCTATTTCTTTGTTGGAGTCCTTAGAGTTGATCGTAACTCCCGATCCTTGAGCAAGTGTGCAGTTAGCTGAACCAATGTTTTGAACAATGATTTGAGTACCCACTGCATAAGCCACCGATGAATTAGGTGGCACCGTAAATGTTTGCGCTGAACCATTAGAAGAAGTAACTAGCTTTCCTGCATCGGCAAGAACGAAAGTGTAAGTAGTTCCTGTCTGAGCGTTGATTTGGAGCGGTCCTTCAATTCCACCTGAGACAGTCAACTTGTCTGTTACAGTCACATTTCCGTCAGCAACATCTAAAGCTGTCGCCCCATCGGTTCCTGTGATCGTGAGCTTCTCCGCTGAAGAATCCCACACCATCGAATCACCTGCTGTGTCCGAATAGAAAGTTACATCCTCACCAGCGCCATCAGAGCCGACTGTTAAAGTCCCATCACCAATAACAACATTGCCGTCAGTAACGTCTAAAACCGTTGCACCATTTGTGCCTTCAAGGATCAGCTTCTCTGCTGAAGAATCCCAAGTCAAACTATCACCTGCCGTGTCAGAGTAGAAAACTACATCCTCACCAGCACCATCAGAGCCAACTGTAAGAGTCCCATCACCTATAACCACGTTGCCATCTGTTACATCAAGTGCTGTCGCTCCGTTAGTTCCCTCAATTATCAGCTTCTCCTCTGAAGCATCCCACATGGCATAATCGCCTGCTGTCCCCGAATGCAAAGTTACGTCAACTCCTGCTCCGTCTGCTCCAAATGCTTGAGCGGCTGTTAAGCCTGCAAGATTCAAAGTTAAAGTAGCCGTTCCTGAAGTCGCCCCTCCTGATAAGCCTGACGCCGCCGCTGTGGTGATACCAGTTATGTCACCTACAGGCCAACCAGTCCACGAAGAACCGTCATAATAAACAAGCTCATCTGATGCAGTTAAAAAAGCGTTCATGCCTTCCGATGGGCTTGTAATCGCCGCATCTCTAGCTGTCGCATTAGCAAACACCATAATTGTTTGTTGCATCAGGTACGTATTAACATCCGACGCTGTTAAAACATCACCAGTTGAGAAGCTTTTAAAACCTGCTCCTGCCATTTTTTTCTCCTTTAATAACTCAAGGCGTTCGTATTTAACTTACCAGATGTGGCACTGTTAAGTATGAAGCCATCCAATATCTTCTCCGCTGTTTGAAAAGTCGTTACCCAACTATTCGGTCTTATCGTGTGTTCAATACCCTGCACAGACAAAGTTCTTGAAACCGTACCGCCGCCTGGCTGAGTTCTTGTCACTTTAATCGGGTCCATAATCTCAGTATTTAAAGCGGCTGTCACTCTGTTTGAAACATTACCGTAAGTGTCAAGACTTATACTTCCAATTCTCAGCTTCGGATCTTTACGGTTGTTCAAAATCATTTTAGCTTGATTTAAAGCGTCAGCATCAGAGTCCATTATTAAACCTGCACGACTATAGTTTCTTTGAAAATAAGTACTTATAGAAGTTGAGTCAGTAACATTTTGCGCTGTGCCTCCTACACGTTGAACAGAAACATCGTTAGCGAGAATCGTGTCATCAATATCAAAATCAACAGACTGATATTGAATGTTCGCTCCAGTATCATCAAACTCTGTCGGTGTCTCAGCGTGTTTCTTAACAATGTCGTTACGATCCATAAATTTTATTACACCGTTGGTTTTAGTATAAAAAGCTCCAAGCTCAGTTTGGTTAACTGCCTGACAAGCTGAAAGAACATCCCTGTCTGCTCCACCGTCAACTTTACAAGTTGTTTGACCTGTGCCTGTAGAAAAGTCACGCAAGCTAGCGGGCCAGCTAATCATGTCAAGAATTTTTCCCATTCTCGTAGAAGTCGTCTGCCCAGCACTACCGCCTGTAACAGTTGATACTCTCGAAAGGTTCAATATGCGAAAAGAATCAACTGCTTTAATAGTCATAAAAGCGGCGTTCTCACCAGGATTGTATGTGTAATCCCATTCGTCAATGAACCCTGAGTAAAGAGTGTAAGATGTGCCACTGTAAGTGGCTCTGACTTGTAGCTGTCTCATTGGTAAAATCTCATCTGCATAAGTTCCGTTATCAGGATCAAATAAACCAGTCGTGTCTGTAAGCTCAACTGTGCAAGTACCTGCATTAAACTTGTCTAATAAACGGTTACGCCCTCGTCTGATAGCTACCGAATTGACTGTGCTTGTAATGTCCACAGGCGTAGAAGCCGTATCAGATAGAACACCAGTTCCTAAAGGAGAACCCGCATTTCCTAAAACCAGATTAGGTCCGAAAGAAGGACTCGTTTGAAAACGAACAGTTACTTCAAGCGTAGCGGCTGATGGCATTATTAACCGTCGTAGTCCACATAATTACCAAGACCAGCATACGAAGGTCCAGTACCGCCCGAATTGGTTATGTCTTGAAGCGCTAAGTTTATTGCGTTCGTTAAATCAGCTTCACTAATTACAGAACCTGAAACATTAACAACCACACCTCCACTAGGCGCAATAGAACTTCCGCTCATCATCGCCCCTCGCATAGCGCCAGTACCCGACTTGTGAGCCGCAACATCCTGATAAAGAGCAGTCGCCAGTTCCAACTGGTTAGGATTTAAACCTGCCAACATATCAAAAAATGGTTGAGCCTCAGCAGACCAAGCGGCTGTAGCGGCTTTAGTGACTGGAGTTGTTGTAGTAGTTGGAGTGAAAGCTCCTGCTCCTGCTCCTGCACCTGCGCCAGCGCCTTTACCAGTACCTTTGTTTTTTAACAACTCAATAAGGTCACGGAACTCGCCTGTCGTAGCGTGGACTAGCTCCATTAACTCTCGCCAAATGTCGTTACCATCTTCGCCAAGATTGTTTAATTCTTCCATTACAGACTTCAAACGCTCGTTAGCGTATTTAAGTTCGTCAACAACCTCTATTTCTTTAAGAGCTAACTTTGTTTGCTTGTCTTGAAGGTCGTTTCGCTTATCGTACAAACCGTTAATAACTTCTTGGACTTTAGCTTGTTCTTCCTCAGCCCTAGAAGCCAAATAAGTTTCCTCTGTGCCTATCTTCTTAGCCTCAGCTAAATCGTATTGAGCTATCTCAAGTTCAAGCATCGCTTTCTTGCGGTCTTTTTCTATTTGAGTAGCTTTAGCTTCCATGTCAGCAAGATCAGCTTCAGCTTTAGTTAACTCTCTTGAAGCTTCCATAGCACTTTGCATACCTTCAGTCCATGCTTCTTCAGCCGCCATTAAATCAAGAGTGGTGGCTTCACCGTTCTCCATGTCTATCTGTGTTTGCTGTAATTGTTCTTGTAACCTGACAAGCGTTTGAGCTTCAGCCGCCGTCAAGTCCATGAACCCTGCATCTTCTTCCTTGATGACGTTCATGCCTATCAAGGCTTCCTCTACCGTGTTGACTGCCTTGCGTTGCGCTTTTAACGCTGAAACAAACTCACGTTGAGTTGTATCATCAGGAGGAACTGCGTCTACCTCATTTTGTAAATCAGCTATCTTTTCTTCAAGATTCATTATCGCTAATTCAGCTTTACGGAACTCCTGAGCTATCTCTGCCGCAAACTCTACGTTCGTAGCGCTGAATGAAGCCTGCTTTTCCATCAAGTCGGCTATCTCATCATTAACAGAAGCTATTTCTTCAAGAGTGCGTTGACGCTCCTCTTGAATAGCTGTTTGTTCAGCTTCTAAACTTTTAACTTCACGTTGTGCTTTTTGTATTTCGTTAGCTAACTTTAATGCTCGCTGTTGTATTTCTTCTTGTCTCTTTAATTCGTTAGTGGCTTCTATTTCAGCATCAACAATTTCTTGTTCTGCTACCGCTGTTGCTTCTCTTTGTCTGCGTACGACTTCAACCCAATGCGCCGCATCTGTTAAATCTTCTCCAAATTGGCGACCACTAGCACCACTCAACATTGCTCTGTCAGCAGATTGCGCCATTTGAAGCGCTTGTTCTTCAGTTAATTCTCTATATTTATAGGCAAGGTCACGAACAGCTACGGCTTCATCTTCTATTTCTTTAGTCAACGAATTTGTTATAACTGTAAGTTTGGATGAAGTAATCATCGCCGTGTCAGCCGCATCGATAGCTCGTAAGCGTAATTTTTCTTCTTCAGCTAATGCTTCAGCTTGCGCTTTTTGACTTGCAAGCGAGTTTTCCATGCGTGTAGCTAAAACATCTAACGAATGTTGATAATCGCCTGACTTTTCAGCAACCGCAACTAAATTTTCAACAACGCTTGCACCTAAAATTTCTGCAAACTCTTTTTGTTTCTCTGCGTTTAATAAAGTTTCTTTAGCGTCTTTTTGCATTGCTTCACCGTGATCGTCATAAGCGTCAGCAGTTTCATCTAACGCATCAAGCATCTTCTCTAATTCTTCTCTTGTGATCTTGCCGTTAGCGAACTGGTCAGCTAAAGCACTTGTAACACTATTGATTTCGGTGTCAGCGTTTCTTAACGCCTTTATTAACTCACGATCTGTTGTGTCGGCTAAATCTTTAGCCATTCCCTCAAGTTTTTGAAACTCGTCACTTCCACCTTGAAGCGCACCCTCTAACACTTCAGCTTCTAAACCTAATTGCTCGAATTGCGTACCAACTTTATTTTCTAAAGCCATACCAAGTAGGACACTAGCGCCTTTAAATCCTTCAATAACAGGAATAACTTCTTCTACTTCTCCTTTCAAGTCTTTATGTGCTTGCACGACTGCTTCGACACGACCTACTAATAAAGTCGCTTCATCACCTTCAGCGGCAAAAGCGGCTGTGAGTTCCTCTTGACGTTCTCTCGCTTCAGCGGCTTCTTGACGACTCTTTATGAACCAAGCTGTTAATCCTGCTCCGACAGCCACTAACGCTGTTACAGGAAGGATCATTGCGCCTAAAGCTCCTACTACAGTACCTATTATTGGCAGTAAGAAACCTAGACCAGTAGATATTGAGCCAATAACCATCAATAAAGGTCCGATAGCCGCCACTACTGCGCCGACAATCACAATTATCTTCTGCATAACAGGTGATAAACTGCCAAACCATTCAGCGGCTTTACCTATCACATCAGCTAGTTTCTGAATCATAGGAACTAGAACAGGTAAAACTTTTTCGCCAAGTGTAATCATCGAAGCTTTTACACCAGCCATAGCTTGATCCATTTTAAATTTAGCTGTTTTTTGAACA
>MDTC01193258.1_pt1 | contig 13527 bp, 13 predicted proteins | sample 811181 | NCBI WGS metagenome assembly MDTC01 (sample SAMN05326644, study PRJNA326480) | marine metagenome | isolation source: seawater | place: Pacific Ocean: North | collected 2011
ACATGATATATGTTTGTTATCAAAGAACTTCTCATCCAAATGATCTATTATACTAGATAGATATGGTTCATCCGTTAACATATGATATGCTATAACAGTTTCATAAAATTCAGCGTCTAGTGTGCTTGTTGACATTATTTGTAATTTGCCATGAATTGTTTTTGTGATGATTGAAACACAGTATCATTTATGTCTCTCAATCCAGGACTTGCATGTGTGACATGTATAGGGTATGTACCCATCTTGAGCTTCAGTCTATTTGCATCTAAACAGCTTGATATATCATAGTGATGAAATGTGTAATCTTCGTTGAACTTCCATCCAGCTTCCAACACTCTTTTCAAATTTACAGCCAGAAACAAACCATCCAAAACAAGACAACGCTGAGGCCATGGACCAAAGTTTGTAACCATCAATCTTTCATCTGGTACTGGATGTGATACAGATCCACTCCAATCTTGAGGTTTGCTCATTTTATGCCACAGACATGGAGGTGATATCTTTATACTCTTCGCTCCGGCTAGTCCTACTATGTCATATTCTAGATTTTCAACGGCAGTGTATAATTTTCCCTTCAATTTCAAGTCATCAATATACACATCATCATGCGCAAATAAAACTATATCATGTTTAATCAAGTTGTCTGCTACTAATTGCCGATTGTACGCCTTACTTAGCCCGGTTTTGTTATTTGCATTTATCACTAGAGTGACGTCATCTGGCATAGCGTTCAAACTCTTGACTAATTGAGTGTCCTTACCATCACCCTTGGTACATGTTACAACTAATATCTTTTTCATTATAGAAAAAATGGACTATTGGATTTGAATGTACCACACGTCGCTAACCCCTCTTCTGTGACACAGTATATTACACCTTGCTTTAACTCCTCTTCACAAACTGTCTCGTGTTTGGTTGAGCTAAAATCTCCTGTCAATATATTACCAAACAATGTACTACCGCTTCTGACTAGATACGAATTACCGGTTATTTTACTGTATATCCAACATGCGAATGTACCCTTCAAAATATTACATGTGGTTTGTATCGCCATCACTTCAGGATTTATATCAGGGTCACCATTTTCATAAAATTCTTCATTAAATTCCAGCATGTATGACATGACGATCGGTATCACCGAACTGTCAACCGGATTATCATGATCTCCTATGTACCCTTCAATTAACTCCTTCGTATTCTCCAAAACACCATTGTGAGCCACTACAAAATGTACACTATTGAATGGATGTGTGGTTACCGGGCTATAATCCCGCTTTATACCAGTTGGTGCTTGTGTGTGTCCTAAAAATTGTTCATAATCTTTTTGAAAAGCATAATCTCCCGTCAAATCCGCCCAACCTTCACGTTTTCGTGTGTATGTTTCCCTAGCCATACCTGGGTTTAACGTTTTACCCACATAAAAACTACCGAACGAAAACGTTCCACGTTGTTTATTGGTGGTATACAACGTTTCGAACCGTCTAAAATTGAAACTACCAAATATTCCGCACATAAACTTTAAATTTCCTTACAACCCTCCCATGGTATGTCTTGTCTACTATATTCTATTGGATCTTTGTACCCGGCTGACAAAAATCCTTGAATTCTTGAACTACATGCAGTGCATTCTCCGCATGCTTTGGTGCCACCTTCATAACATGTCCAAGTATCTCTAAAATCTACCCCTACATCTATACCTTTCAAAATAATATCTTCCTTACTCTTTGTGATTAACGGTGCCAATATTTCTATCTGACACTTTCTATTTAATTTGTTTACTTTGTTAATCAATTGTATAAATTCAGCCGATCCATCCCAGAATCCAGCTTGGCTATCGATCAAAGCCGCACCATGATACACTGATTCTGCTTGTATCGCTTCAGCAAATGCTGTGCAAATCGATAATAACATCATGTTTCTGTTAGGTACATAATTTACAGTCTGTGGGTCACCTAGTACATCCCTCGCTTTCGCTACATCTATATCGTCGTTAGTTAACGCACTTGTTGGTGCCACGTCTTTGAAGAAGGATAAATCAATAACTTTATGCGGTACATTCAATTTTGTACAATTTCTCTTCGCGCATGCCATTTCCTTGTCTAGATGCTTCTGACCATAATTGAAACTCACTGCATGTACTTGTTTACCTTCACTCACCGCCCAATATAGTAACACTGTTGAATCAATACCACCGCTTACCGGAACAACACATTTCATATTAACATTATAATATAAACGGCTTTTGAAGTCAACTTCAATAAATAATAACATGAGAAAACAACGGTATAATACCAGTGACAATGATTTAATTTGGGAGAGCCTAGTTAATAAGACCCAGCATAAGAGCAACGAGCAGTTAAAAGAGTTGTGGGAACAGGATTTAAGTTATATTGAGCAGTTCTTGATTGACGAAGGGTTGATGGACACAGTCAAGAAAGGTTTTGGTGCAGTAAAAGACTTCGCGGCTGACAAATTATTGAAGCCGGTGATGAACTTTTTAGCTGGTATTATTGCCAAAGACCCCCAGTTGGCACAGAAGGCTCAAGCAGCCGCGGCACAGGGACCAGAAGCGCTGCAACAATTAGCAAATACAGAAGGAGACCCATCTGTTGCCCAACAACTACAAGGCGGAGCACATGGAGAGAGTTATTCATATGTGTTTAACATGAATCAGATGATATGCGATGCACTTGTTGAAGAACAGTTGATAACATCACAGCACGCTCAAGTGATTCAAGAAAAATATTTCCGCGCCACAATTAATGAAATGCATGAACAATTGAGACAAGATGCAGGGTGTCCATGGATACCAGCTAATATTGTCAGCGAAAGTGCCAAGGGCACTGCACAAAAAATATTAGACTTGTTTGCACAAGAAAGACAGGCTGGTAGGTTTCGACCAGGTGAAACATTTGATGCTCTACAAAAATTATCACCACAATTTGCAAAATATGTTCAAAGGCAAGGTACTCCACAAGCTTCAGCAGAAGCTGATGCGGACCAAAACGGTGATGGACAACCAGACTCGGCTGTAACATCAGATACAGGAGATTCTTCTTCTCCGGATGGAGGTCAAACACCACCTCCTTTACCTCAAAGTGATGCGACTGCAGATGATGGGGTCGATCCTAATATAGACCCGGCAGCCGGTGGTAAGAAGGGACCAGGTCTAATCAGTAAAGTATGGAATTTTATTAAGAGTAACAAAGGTGCTATAGGTGGCGCGGCGGCTATGGGACTAGCAGCGGCTATAGCAGCCAGTACTGGTAATCCTATGGCGTTCAGTTATCTTGTCGGTGGTTTAGTTGGTGGTGCTAAAGGTGCCATCCAAGGTGCTACACAAACACAAGGTGGATTTGTAGACAAACTCAAAGGAGCTGCTAACCAAGCTGGTGCTGACTCTATGAAGGCAGGAGGTCTAGCTGCGGCAGCATCTGGTATTGGGCAGATGGCTAGCAATGCTGCTGGTGGCGCTCCAAGCACAGGTGGTGAAGTTGCGGATGCTGGTGGTACACAAGGTGGAGAAGAATTTGTTGAACCTACTAGACCAACACCAGATCAATTAAAACAAATGAATATTGACGCTGGTGTAACACCTGGTGGTATGGATCCAGCGACAGGTACTAGTGTAGATGATATATCTGATGCTGATGCAGCTGCATTTAACGCTGCAAATCCAGAACCTGAAACTAGCGCCGCGGGTCCTGTAGGCCCGGCTGGTCCTGCTGGTCAAGAGCAATTACCTTACGATCCGGATCAAGAAGCTGGAGTGTTTCAAAGAAGTGGTGTTGATCAATATCATCGAGATGAGTTTGAGAAATCATTATCACCTCGCGAGAAAATGCAGTTGAGACCTGGCACACGTGGTTATGAGACAAGCTTCAGGAACTACTTGAAAAATGCTCAAACTCCAATTTAATCTGAGCTATAACTATATTGTTCTTTCAGTTTAGCCTCTAGACCCGGGAGAATATGTTCTTCCCAGAGCTTTTCATCACTTTTCCAATTCTTGTAATAACCTAACTTTTTACCAGGTACACCATCCTTTTCACTGGGTAACAAAAATGTACTACCGGTCTGTTCAATCACACCATGATTAACAGCCATCTCTTTCAAGCCACTGTACTTGTCTAGACCTCTCTTGAAATTTAAATACGCTTCACATTCAAGAAAAGGAGGAACAAATCGGTTTTTGACTGTCAGTGCTCTGAGTGTTGTACCGCTGACTCTGTTAGCCTCTGGTAAAATCTCATCATCCTCATTAGCTTTGTCATGCTTTTCATCACGTTTTGCTAGTTGTACTAAAACACTTGCAAGATATACAGGACCTTTACCACCACTCTGTGCTTTGACTAATGTTGGGAACATCGCGCTCGGATCATCATATGTATGATTACTGAATAGTATGGTCACGCCTGCTTGAGCTGCTTTAAACGTCAACAATCTCATCATACTCTTGAGACCTTTGGCTCTTGTACCCATATCCATTGCGGTTTTACCTTTTTCAGTATCGTCTAACTCTTTTTGACTGGCTAAATTACCTAGACTATCAATACTGATTATGAATTTACCTCTCATTTTCGCTTCCATCACACTATCCAGAAAGGTTGATATTTGATTCCTACAATCCTCTACAGTTTGTACAGGTACGTACTTGACTTGATCACTATCAAGACCAACTCCAGTTGTACTACTAGCATCAATCGCGGCTTCTGTGTCAAATATCACAGGTATCATGCCTTTGGATTGTGCATTTGCTAATATTTTGTTAATGATGTATGTTTTACCTGCAGCAGATGGACCGCTAAACCCAGTTATTCTACCAACCGGGACACCACCATACAAGCTACCAGAAATAATAGCATTTAACACCATACAACCAGTATCTACCCATTCATTCACCGTGCTCAATGCACTCTCTGATAGAAACTTTGCTTCGGGATTTAGTTTCTCAAGCTTATCAAATACCTTGAGAACGTCCTTGTCTATCTTACTCATCAAAAAGTTTTACCACTTCTGGTTCAGCAGTCTTTGCAGCTTGTTTTGGTGGTGCTGCTTGTGCGACTGGCTTTGAGAAGATGCTCTTGTATTGCTCGACAATATTACCGTCAAGTTTTACATTATCACTCTCAACAATGTTGGATTTATTGAAGTTCCAGACTACACCTTCTTCACGTACTTTTGGTTCTACGAACTCCCGGAAAATAAAAGGTAGTAACTGTACAGAAATCTGACCAGATTGTTGATTAACTTGTACGTTAACAACTGCTGGTTCTTTGATTTGCAATATAGAACCGGATGACTTTTCTTTTTGACCTACAATCACGCGGCCTACGTTATCTACAAATGTTGTGATGTTCTTCATATACATATATGATATAGTACTCGACACACTAAATCAACTATATCTTTTAGCAAAATATTTTCTTATTAGGAATTTTCTAACAATAGCCACCACAGTGAAAATCGCCCATGATAATGTCGCGGTCCAAAAAACACTCAACTCAGCTGCAAATGCAAATGTCAGTATCAGCATGTTCAATGGAAAATTGATGAGTGTGCCTATCGCTGTATCACTGATCGCCTCAGTCCAGGCATTTTTATTTGAACGTTTCATACACCCAACAAATCAAATAAGTCTGTTTGTACCTGAGCACTTGGTTTGTTCAACCTCCAATCCACTGAGTCATAAAACCTCTCAATTATACTAAAAATGATTTTTTCAAACATTTTCTCTATATCTGGCTGAAAAATATCCTTAAATTCATCAGGATAATAATACTTGTACGCTACCGCATTTATACCATATTTGTTAGGTTGATTTACATAGAAGAATCTCACTTTATCACCAGTTTCAATAGCTTCATAGTCACCTGCTAGATCCAACTTTTCTAACAACATATTATAATGATATGCTGCTTTAACATGCGCTGGCATTCCTTTACATGTCACAAACCCGTTACATTTATTAGCATACTTTTCATAATCTGAAATCCCCATGACAAACGAATAATCTTCAACAGGCAGATCTTTAAACGTGTCATATGCTTTCAAGAACACTTCATTTGTTTGTGCTCTATTCTCAGTATCCATCATTGTTTCTATGATCTGTTTTATGTACGGTTTGATCGGTGCCGGGATCGTGCTTCTTACCACTTCAACACCAGTATATTTAAATTTGTTCACCGGGATCCCTTCATCATCTAATACTCGTAACACGTACCTCTTTTTCTGTAGAAACACCCCAACATCGCTCATGCATTCACGTTTGAAAACAAATCTACTATCTTTACTATTTAAAATAGATCTGCTCCACTTAGTTATTTCTTGATTCAAATGATTTTCCACTAGTTCGGCTTGCTCATATGCTGTTTCTGTTATCTTGCTCGAATTATGAAATTTTTTATCTATCTTTTTCATTAACCGAGCGATCGAAATGTAGCTACTGTCTGTATCATTGTAAATCACAGGATCACTACCAGGTGTACCATGTGCTGCGATGTACTCTCTTAGTATATCATTTGATTTCTTGATGACTGCTTGACCTGTTAATGTTATACTTCTAGCAATGTCTGGGTCACCTATAGGTGCATGTTTGTTACCAAAGTAACCATACACAGTGTTGATCAAAATCTTCAATGTAAATTGTTTTATATCCAACTGATCAGCCTGACGAGACAACGCACTGTATTGCTCGTCTGACTTGTTCATTTTTGACAGTTTGAGTTTTATCTTTTTGAGTTGTTTCTTGACCTCAACTCGTTGTTGATATATGCCGTCCACAATCTCTGGCATGATTCCTTTTTTCTTCTGTGAGAATAGCACCTTTGCTCTCGACACTGCAATACTATCTTTATCTATAAAACTCAAAAAGTCTTTATGTGTTAACTTGAACTCCTTACCTGATACATGTCTTACGTATACATGCTCATCATCTTTATGTGTAATCTTACCTACTTTAGTCTCCGGACTTAAATTCAAACTTATCATCGTGTTCGGATATAGACTGTTAGCATCAAAACTTATTATATCATGTTGAAAACCTCTTTGTGGTTCACCTACGTACGCACCTTCATACTTCGATGCATTTATATTATCTTTAATAAATGTTGGAACGACCTGTTTCTTGCTTCTCGCTTTAATAACTGTTGCGCCAGTGATCACACTAAGTGTTCCCATCGCGCTCTCTATAGTTGTAAGGCCAGTATATGCCAACATACGCAATAGCTCCAGATATCTCAACTTATCCTCCATCGCTACCAACAAATTTACGTCCTGTACGTTGTATTCCACAAACAATTGCCAATCATCATCGGCCAATTGACTCAAATTGGTGTTACCATAATCAATCTTTCTCTCACCTAGCTCTAATTCTGCTATGGCATCTAGCTTATAGCTCTCTCTTAACCCTATGCTAAACTTTTTGTACACATCAAGATAGTCAACACAACTAACACCACTTATATACCATCTCTGTTGTTCTCTCCCGAATGCTCCAGTTGTTGTCCTACTGTATACGTTTTCTATAGGGCTCAGCAATTTGATGCTTTCTTCACCTAATATTCTCAGCGACCGATTTACAATATACGGTATATCAAAACCTTCACTATTCCATCCACTTATTATATCAGGTGTACTCCTGTTAACATAGTTTAAATAACATTGTAACAGTTGTTGTTCAGTCTCACAATACACATAATCGCAATTTTTAATCTTTTTCTCTAGTCGCTTCGTGCCCCAGGTATAAAAACACTTATCTATACTATCATATATTGTTATGACGTTTATGGGTTGACTGGCTTCTTCCGGTGTAGGAAAGTGATCCGGGCAATACACCTCAATATCCACATACTGTATCTTCAATGGATGTTCACTAAACTTCAAGTCGTCGTTTTTCTGCCAGAATGTGTCTATTAAGAATTGCTGTTCCGGTCTGATGTTTTCAAATAATCGATTTGTACCACATTCCTTTATGTATTGATTTCTCTGTCTTGTGTCCTTGAATATACGCTTTCTTAACGGAGTTTCAAATATACTTGTAGCTTCAGCTTGCATTGTCGTCTCCATATATAGATATGGATTGTAGCTCATATCTATAGCTATACGTTGACCATTGTCATCCCAAGTGAATAACGTCATGGTCTCATCTCTAGGATTGTAACAAACGTTTCGGTACATAGTCTTATTATAGAGTGATTTGCAATAATGTTCAACTAAATATTATCATGCCGGATGATACTGATTCTGTTTCAAAAGTTATAATTTTGTGGAAAAAGGCATGTCTGATGCTCGAGCGGTCGGATGGTAAGGGTTGGGAATTACCTGGAGGTCACGTTAATGTAGGAGAAAAGTTTAAATCTGCTGCGAAGAGAGAAGTACATGAGGAGACTGGTATCAAGTTAGGTAAGCTGAAGCTTTTGATAAAACAACCAGACTTTCATATGTATGTCGCCAGACCTAAGGTCGTTAAGGTTAGATTATCAGACGAGCATAAAGGATATAAGTGGGTTAACCATAAACAGTTAATGAAACTCAAAGTGAGTAATTCCACAAAACTCAATTTGAAATATATCTTAAATACCGTTAAAGGCGTTTAATATCTTTCGATCCTTATGACCGTACGGTAACGTATACAGTTCTTTATATTTGTCTAGGTTCTCTGGATTTTCTAACCATCTCTTGTCAGCTTCTATCCTCCCTTTTCGTACCGCTTTCATATATGTGTTTTTATCACTCATCAACGAATCAATATGATCAACCATTTCATCACCTGTTTTAAACTTATAAAATGCATTCTCATATGTGCACATGTCCTGACATATAGTAGGTATACCTAACGCACAACCTTCAACAAATTTTAAATCACTCTTGGATCGGTTGAATACATTGTCTATCAGGGGTGCAACCATCACATTAGGTCTAACTTTTTGTACTAGTCTAGGATAATCATACAAATTCACCCACTGATGGAACTCGATCTTACCTTGTTGTACTAATGGTCTCAAACCTACCGGGAAAGCTCCGATGAATACCCACTGATACTTGTTAACAGTTCTTTTAACTGTGTCAACAATATGGCCGAAATCATCTCGCTGACCGTCCACATTATCCACATCAAAATGTGCACCACTACCAGCATACAACACTCTAGGCTTCTTTTTTCTCTTGTTGTAATTTTTTTCTATTGACAGTTCATCATATTGATCCAACCAATATCTAGGTGGATAATTGGGTATAACTGTTATATTTTCATTCCCGGTTTTAGACGCATAATAGTCTCTCATATAATCACACGTCACTGTTATCTCACTACACATCTGCATCATCTGTGTTGTGGCATTTTTTATATCATCATCAACAAATGCTCCTCTGAATTTATTATATTTTGGTATATCTTCATAGAACACTATGTCATCAATTTCATAAACAACATGAAATCCCATTTTTTCACCTAATTTAATCAAATACTCTACAAACTTTAACTGTGCTGGTGTCGCTTGTCTTTGTATCCTTACACATTTTACGTTTGTATAAAATTTTTCATCAGTCACCATCACGGTACTACCATGTACTATTGCTTTCTGATATGCGTTCAGTGTGTGTTCTGGCCATAACATTCTCCAGAATCCACAACCACTAAAATCAGCATAATAGTTTATTCCCCGAGGCATGTCAACCTCACGCGGTCTGGTTTTTGGTGTTATCTTATTTTTTTGTTGTGGTGTCACAGGGCGTGGAGATCTCGTAGGTACACCTCTTGTACCTACAACTGTTCCATATGGTGTGCCACCAATTATTGTTCCATGGGTTGTGTTCGTGAACATTTCTTTTATTTAAGTTCTGTTTCCGGTGTTTCAACTCGTGTCGTAACACCGTTTTGTTTTTCTAAAAATATAACCTCACCACTGGCAAGTTTTGTGCTTTCTTTACGATGACTTATCACGATCGCGCATTCATTATAGTTTTCTACTCTTTCGTTCAATATATCGATTACCAATTCAACACCACGTTCATCTAGACTACTATCAAACAGTTCATCATACATACTGAAATTAAAAGCGACGTCACCCTGCAATCTTCTGATGTCCATGAAAGCGAATAAACATGCTAGATCGATATTTTTCCTTTCTGCGCCACTAAAGTTAAAATACGAGCATGGCTTTCCTTTTTCATCTATAATTTCATCTTCAAAGTATTCATTAAACACACAAATACAATTACTATCCATCTTTTTCAGGTAATAAGACAGTTTCGCATTGAACAATTGTAGTATTTTCTTGACAATGTATGACTTGACTCCCTCTTCTGAAACAATGAATTTTATTATCTCTAACTTGGCCATCTCTTTTTTAATTTTGTCAATAACTTGCTGACTTTGTTCTAGTCGAGTTGTTGTCTCTTCGATTATTTTATCAAAACCAGTTGTGTTGTTATCTATAGACTTTATATCATCTTTAATGTCTTTAATCTGTGACTTAATTTGATCTTTCTGTTGTTTCAAATTACGTTTGTTATGGCTTTCGATTTGAGCTTGTTGTAATTTTTCTCGCTGTTTTGTCTTTTTGCTAGACAACTGTTCTTTAACCTTCTTAACTTCACCCAACTTAACATCTACATTAACCTTCTGTTGATTTAGGTTTTGTATCTGTTTGTTCAGTTTATTTTTTTCATCAGCTATTAAATCTCTATGCGTGTCGTCTAATTCATGTAAACATGTAGGACACACACTATGTTCAGAGCTTATCTTGTTTTGTTTTGTTGTGAGCATTGCTATCATTGTAGTTAGCTCACTCTTTTTCGATATTATGTTCTGTATTTTTAGATCCAACTTCGGTAACACATCGTCTATCTCTTCTATTGTTTTAGATATACCGTCAACATCAATATCAACCACTTTTTCTAACTCAACATCTATTGTTTTTATCTCATTATTACAATTTTCTAACCTCGTCTTTAGTTTCTGTACAGAACGCTCGCGGTCTTGCTCAGCATTCGCTTTTTGCTCTTGTTGTGAATTCAATGTATTTGACACTTCCTCATATCTAGCACACTCCACATCTAAATCCTTAGAAACCGAGTTATACTCTTGCCGGACATCCGTCAACATATTTGAAAACACCTGCAAGTTGAATATACCTTCAATAAATTTTCTCTTTTCCAGTTTTTTCTTGGCCATGAACGGTGTTGCGTTATTCACTGTCATGATCACACAATTTTGAAACACTTCAGACGTGGTGTTTAGTAATGTCTGTATATAAGCTGTTGTGTTTTGTATTGTATCTCTTGTTATATCTTCACCGTCTTTGTATAGATAACATTTAGTAGGGGCCAATTTGCGTATTATATGATATTTGTTAACAACTCCGTCACTGTTTATTTCAAATTTCAATTCAACAACACAATCTCTTTGTGTTGTGTTGTTTATTATATGATCCTTTTTTAGTTCTCTTAACGTGTTTCCGAAAATTGCGAAAAATACACTATCTGCCACAGTGCTTTTTCCGACACCATTTCTTCTATCCAACTTGTCTTTATTACACCCAGTTATAATGTTTAGTCCCGGGTTGAAGTCGATCGATACAACCTCCTCACCAACGCTCAAGAAGTTTTTTATTGAGACGCTTTTAAAATCTACGTATTTCATTTATTTCTCTTATACAGCTCTATTGTATATTCAATTATTTCCTGTTTATTGGGTACATCTTCTAATAGATTGACGAATTCCTCAATAGCGAACGGTATATCCACACCAGACAGATCATGTTCTGTGTCATTCTCCAATCCAAATTTGTTAAAATTTACATCATAATCAACAGTTATGCTTATAGCTTGTAGTTCTAAGAATTTTTTGAGCATTATATCCATATCATCCGGTGCTACTGGTAGATCTACAATTAATTTCACTATATTATTTTTAAATCTATATCTCAATTCATCTGTTATTTTATTTGATGTTATTATTTCAGATAGTTTTAATTTTTGATGTGTGGGTGATACAACATTTTCATGAAATGTATAATCACTTGTCAACATGTCTAAAATGTAATACCCTTTAGTACTGTAAACATCACCAAAATCCATTTGATATGGATTACCCACATATAATATTGTGCCTTTCTTGTATTTTCTCTCTTCTCGTAAATGAAAGTGACCAGTTATTGTTAATGGTGCCTTTTTGAGCAATGCGGCACTCTTTATACCATCATCACAGACCTTATGCTGATTATATTTGAATGACTGTATCTCAAAATGACCAAACACAATATCACATGGTTGTATCTCCCTGACTGTTGTACCCCATGGACATATCATAAATTTTCGATGCTTCCATTCTAATAGAGTTGGCTTCTCAATAACTGTTATGTTATCCCAGCCACTTAGTATGGATAATGAGTTTATTTCTGAACGATCTTTATAAAAAGCATCATGATTACCGACTAATAATAATATTTTAAATTTAGACCATATTCTCAACATTTCTGTAACAACAGATATTGTATTAACAGCAATTTCATCACGATAATGAAACAAATCACCTGGTATTATTATGTCTGTTACATCCTTTTCTTCTAGTTCATCACGCAACCAACGAGCCCATTCCAAGGATATATCATGCCACATTGCTGAGTTCTGATGGACACCTACATGTACATCAGAAACACAACATACCTTACGATCATTAAAATTATATTTCATCCCCACCGGAATCTGAGGATTGACCCCCTATATTGTATTCCGTAGCCATCTCTTCATATACCATCTCTTGATAATCGTTAACAACTTGTCTTTGCTTTTTTTCTTTCTTTATACGATTGATAAATGCATGGAAAGCTATAGTCGTAAAGTATGAAAATGGGTTGTTACCGGTCTCGATGTCAAATTTTTTGCTTTGTAAGGCCGAGAACATCTTAACTATCGCGTCTCCGACCATATCATCCTTATATGAGTAGTTTATAAAGTTAGGCGCGTAGCTCAAACCTTTCGCGATTTTGAATATACTCTCTCCTAACTTTTCGCCAATTTCGTCTGTACCACTATTATAATATTCTATAATATCCTGTGTGAATTCTTTCGAGTTCACATAATGTGGTTTCTTGCTCTTAGTTTTGCGTGATTTTTTTGATTCCATAGTCAATTTTTTCATCCTTATACAATCCTAGTCTCTTTGAATAGTGTTGTGTACCATAATGTAACATGTCTGCTATATCTATAATTATAACACCTGTTTTATCCTTATGCAAGCGAAGACCTCTACCAATACTCTGTATGATTTTAACCTTAGCTTTTCCTCCACCAGCAAACACTATATAATGTAAATTTTTAATGTTAATACCTGTTGAAAATATTTTAGATATTGCAATACAAACGATGTCTTTCTTTTTTTCCATCAACTTCTTTACTTTGTCTCGTTCTTCCACTTCAACTTCACCTTTAATAAAAAACACCTGTTTGTTTTTACACTCTGCACGTAATTTACCATATAATTCCTCACCATGTTCAATATAATCTACCATTATCAAACTATTG
>MDTC01236225.1_pt1 | contig 13527 bp, 16 predicted proteins | sample 811181 | NCBI WGS metagenome assembly MDTC01 (sample SAMN05326644, study PRJNA326480) | marine metagenome | isolation source: seawater | place: Pacific Ocean: North | collected 2011
CAGGGGGTGGAACACAAAGTGAGTGCAATGACCGCCGGCGCTGCGCCGCCAGCTGCTGTCATAGCTGGCATGGAAGGAATGGGGTTCAATGTCTCGCACGTCTATGGATTGACAGAGACTTATGGTCCTTGTGTAGTGTGCGCTCCCCATGATGAATGGTCAGCGCTGAGCATAGATGACAGGGCAGAGTTGTTGGCACGCCAAGGTGTGCGTGCGCCGCTACAGGATGAAATGATGGTGGCGGATCCGGAGACTTTGGAGCCGGTTCCCAAGGATGGCAAGACCATGGGTGAGATATTTATGCGCGGCAATCTGGTGATGAAAGGTTACCTGAAAAATCCGGCGACGACGCAGGAATCATTCGCGGGTGGCTGGTTTCACTCAGGGGATCTTGCAGTTTGGCACGAAGATGGTTATGCCCAGATCAAAGACCGTTCAAAAGACATTATCATCTCTGGTGGTGAAAATATTTCTTCACTGGAGATAGAGTCGGTACTGTTCAAGCATCCCAAGATCCTGGAAGCGGCTGTGGTGGCCAGTTCAGATCCGAAATGGGGTGAGGTACCCTGTGCCTTCGTTACTCTGAAACAGAGTCAGGAAATGGGCGTCGAAGAATTAATTGCTTACTGCCGTGAAGAAATGGCTGGCTTCAAAATCCCTAAAAAGGTAGTTTTTGGACCCATAGATAAGACTTCCACGGGTAAGGTACAAAAATATTTGTTGCGTGATCGCGCCGAGGAAGTGGAATTGGTGCTTAAGAAATAGCTAAGCAGTTATTTAGGCAACTATTTAGAAGCCTCTAGAGAGTTGCACAAGAGGACGATAATTTAAGAAGTGAAAACAAGACAGTATTCCCCAAACTGATTTTCTACGAGGAGAAAAAATGAAAAAGTACTATTCCAACGTGGCTGTTCTACTACTGAGTTGTCTGGCGCTGCAGGTGAATGCGCAAGATGCCCCTGAGACTGTCACCATAACTAGCTCTGCTTTTGACCATCATGGCATGGTGCCAGAAGTGAATTCAGCCTATGGTGATAACGTCTCTATTGACTTGAGTTGGTCCGATCTTCCAGCTGGCACGCAGCAACTTGCCTTGATCTGTGATGATCCTGAAGTAGTGGAAATCGGCATGATGGAGCAGCCGTTCGTGCACTGGGTCATGTATAACATTCCAGCTTCGGCTTCCGGCTTACCCGCCGGTCTGCCCAGTGATACGGAACTCAGCATTGATGGGCTTGAGGGAGCTGTTAATGGCCTCAACGGACTGCGTCGTCCTGGTTACTTTGGTCCGCGTCCACCGGCTAACGGACATCTCCATGCCTATCACTTCCGTATTTACGCACTGGATGATGAGTTAGACCTTGATTCAGGGCTTGGCAAAGATGAACTGTTGGCCGAAATGGAAGGCCACGTGCTGGCGACAGGTATGCTGATGGGTCACTATGAGCGCAAAGAATAGCTTTTTGTGTCGGCTAGCGATGGCAATGTAGGTTATCGCTTACAAATAAAAAAGGCTGGGTGTCAGAACGCCCAGCTTTCCGTCATTAGTTTTTTTCGCGTTTAAAAATGTTCGACTATATCTCCAACCATGGCACCGTCTTCAATCTCCAGCCTGACTTCGCGATAGATATGGATGTTATCCTGAACTGAAGATTCGGCATCCACAGTAATTCTTGGAGGTCGATTATTCCAGTCAAACAGGCGATCCCACCAGCGACGACGACCTTCAACAATGATGTCACCCTCGACGATGACGCCGTCAACGATGTCGATATCACTATTTGAAGTAACTATATCTTGTCGGATTACAGTACTCTCCAAATGAACACGGCCATTCACGGTTTTTACATTGTGCGCGACAACAGATCCGGCATTGATCCTGATGCCGCCGTTTACAGTGGAGAGTTCGCCGTTCACCGTCACATCAGAGCCGAGGCGGATGCCGCCATTTACTGTGCTAGCCTTTCTTACAGTCACACCATCCTCTAATTCAATAGATCCATTCACGGTGGTAACTTCGCCGGCCTCTGCCTCTCTTGCGAGTCGAATGCTGCCATTTACCGACGACACGTTTCCAACTTGCTGCTCGGCGTCAACTGTGACGCCCTGGTTAATCCGGCTAATATCTCTTTCCGCAGCATCAGCGGAAGCGCTAAAAACATAACTGCCTAACAGCATCAATAGGGCTGTGGCAGTGCCGAAGCGTGTAAAGTGATTGAATGCCGGCATGGTTAATTCCTCGAGTATTTCAATTACTAAGTTGGTGTTTAGGTACACGGAATAACAGCAATTATTTTGCCAACTTTTAAAATCTATTAAATACGGTGGCTTAGTTTTCTTTAATTGAATGCTGGCCGCTGAAAATTAGTGTGACTCGTCAACTTAAATAGTCAATTTGCCCTATAGTCGCGTTCTCTTGCAGTTTCCTCGGAGCCTGGACTGCGGTCGCACCCCAGCTTGCTTTACAGGATGTTTGTGATGGGATAGCTTGCAAGCCTGCTGCTAACGGGCACAGATTTGACGTGCCCCTGTCCGTCCCTGGAGGTCGATAAAAATGCGGATCAAATCAATTCTGTCACTACTCATGGTTATAGTCGGCCTGGCGCCTGCTTTGCTCAATGCACAAAGGAATTCAATAGAGACGGGAAGCCATCGCTTTGTCGAGGTAGATCATGGAATCTGGTTGGGCACTGGGACTGGTTCAGTCCACACAATGAGCAATGTCATGGTGCTGGTTGGTGATAACGATGCCCTGGTGGTTGATTCCCATGTCACACCGGCGGCCGCCCGCGCGCTTATAGAATCCCTGCCTGCGCTTACTGACAAACCCGTACGCTATCTGGTAAACAGCCATTACCACTTTGACCATGCCCATGGTAATCAGTCATTTCCAGCGGGCATTGAGATCATTGGACATGAGTTCACCCGTGAGAAACTGAACGGTGAATTGGGTAATGTGCTAGAAGAAAACACGTTTCTAAGTTTTTCCGATGCCGTGCCTGCAACCATCGCAAATCTAGAGCGCCAGGTGGAATCGGAGTCTGATCCTGCTCGCCGCAGTGCCCTCGAGGAGCGCTTGTAGGTGCAGCGTGATTACCTGAATGCGATCCCGGAAGTGCAGCCGACACCACCAAACATTACGCTCGACACCAAGATGACGCTATATCAGAACGTCAATGGGGCAAGTCGGGAAATTCAACTGCTCCATTTTGGTCGAGCGCATACCGGTGGAGATGTGGTGATATTTTTGCCGCGGGAGCGGGTTGTGTTTACCGGCGACTTGATGTTGCCTGGCCTGTCTTACATGGGAGATGGTCACGTGGACGAGTGGCCCGATACCTTGGAGGGGCTAAAAGCGCTTGATTTCGAATACTGGTTACCCGGGCATGGGCCGGTGATGGAGACCAAGGAGCCGATTGAATATTTTCAAGCTTACCTACGCGATCTGTGGGACAAAACCGGCCGCATGTATCGAGAGGGCGTTAGCTGGGATAGGGCAGCCCAACAAATTGATATGACAGATCACAATGCCAACTACAGACAGATAAGAGGGCCTGGCGTCGACCCAAGGGCAATTAGAAGGATGTATCAGTTGCTGGATGAGCGCAGATAGAGTGAGTCAATAGATATAAAAAATGGGGGCACTTGCCCCCATTTTTTATTACGTCCCACCCTGCTAATCGAGCAAAGGGTAGCCGCGCACGCTATAGGGCTTGTTGCTGTAGCTTTCGACAATAGCTTGCATTGCAGTCACCCCCGTGTCCTGGCGGGCATTTAAATGTCGGTAGGAAGTGATTTGGGTCATCATGATGCCAATCATATTTTCTACCGGGTCGACCCAGAAAATTGTGCCCCAGGCTCCACCCCAGGTGAACGTGCCAGGCGTGAGAGGGTCGCGCGCAGTTCCTGCATCACTCAGGATGCCAAAGCCCAGTCCAAAGTTGTAGCCGGGGCCGCGCACGTAGATGTCGCCGTCGCCACTGTGATTCGAAATCATCAGGTTGATGGTTTTCGGGCTCAGCAATCGTTCACCGTTGAGCTCGCCGCCATTTAATAGCATCTGCGAGAAGCGCCAGTAATCTGAGATGGTTGAGAATAGACCGGCTGTACCACCATAGTACTCGGCGCCAAAGAAGGGCTTGTCGCTGTATTCCGGACCGCGTGAAAACTCAATGGTCTGATTCGGCCCGGTTGGGCTATAAACCGATGCCACCCGATTCCGCTTCTCGGGTGGCACAACATAAAAGGTGTCCAACATCTGCAGCGGGTCAAAAATCTTTCGTTGCAGATAGTCACGCAAGGGTTCACCAGAGATGCGTTCGACCAGTAGCGCGACGTAGTCTGTGGATGAGCCATATTGCCAGGCATCACCTGGGTGAAATGCCAGTGGCAGCGAGGCCTTTCTTTGGATGGTTTCCTCCAGGCTATCCAGGCGCGGCAACAGCGCGCGTTCATCTTCGCTGAGTAATTCCGCTGCTGGGTCTAATCCGGCAGTATGGGACAGTACGTGTCTGAAAGTAACTGGCCGCGCCGGAGGTACACGGTGAGTGCCGTACTCATCTTTGACTACCACCTGTTTGTCCGCTATTTCGGGAATCCAATCACTTATCGGGTCGGTTAGCAGGAAGTGCCCTTCTTCGAAGAGCATCATCAGCGCAGTGGAGACAATAGGCTTGGTCATAGACATGATGAAAAATATGGAATCATCGGTCATTGGTGTATTGCTGGCTTTGTCTTTCCAGCCTTGGGATTGCAAATGAATGACTTTGCCGTTGCGGGCCAGCAGCGATACCGTGCCGGCAAGCAAATCCTGATCGATGTAGCGCTGCATCGCTGCCGGAAACCTTTGCAGTCGCTCGGAAGAGACGCCCTGGCTTTCGGGATTTGCCTTGGGCAGGTCGTTAGCCAGGCTGGCCGTAACTAGGAATAGGCTGCATAGCGTCAAGCATAGTTTTGCTAGCAGCAGCCGCGGCGGGTAGTAAGTAAATCGGTCCAAATGGGTGTTAGTGTGCTGGAACTGGCGTGTAGGCATGGGACTCTCCTTACTTGTTTTTCGGGCAGTATATAAGAGTGTTGGACGATTTGACCATATGCCAGAAATCCTTCATTCTCAAGCGCAACGCAGGACAGTAATTACCTCTGCGCGCCAAGCAGGCAGGAATAGAACTCAATGAATCAAAGCACGGATGATAGACCCATTTTTATGAAGCCCGGCCACAACGCTGGCGACCTAGTTGTATCAGGAAAATGGAAGGTTTTGACGGAAGCGCCGGGTTTGGTGGAAGTTGAAGCACTCCTGCCTGAGCACTTGTTAAATCCTCGCAATGAATTGTTTGGAGGATTTACCGGCACCTATGTGGATATGATTTCTCTATATACGTGTCGCACACTTTACGAGAAAGGCAGTGATTTTAAATGGTCGGCGACTGTCAATATGCGTATCGATTATTTTGCTCCAGTGCTTGGGCCGATTTTTAGGCTCAAAGGCGAGCTCATCAATGACGGCCGCAGTACCTGTCTGGTGGCAACCCATTTCACGGATTTACAAGGGAATAAGCTGGTTTACGCAATAACCACGCTGCGCAAAAATGCCTGAATGACCTTGTCCGCTCAGGATCTCTGTCTCGATAAGAACTAACCGCAAACGGGGATAGAAGTGCAAGAGAAGCAGTTTGAATACAGCACTCTGGTCTCAGGAAGCTATCGCGGCATGCTGTGTTTAATCCCTCTCATACTGTTGATTTGCATCAATATTTTCCTGGTCTAATGCGGGCTCATGCTGTTTTTGGGCTTTGGTCTGCGGCCGTTACTCGAAGAAACCGGCCTCGATAGGCAGGTATCACACTATTTTCTGGTGGCGCAGGAAAAGAGTAGTGCGAAGCTCATGGAGAAACATGCCGTAAGAATCGATCGCAAGCGAGGGATTGACAAGTATCGTCGTTGCCGTGGCAAGCATTCTGGACTGCCAAAAAATTGGTTAGTGTTCAGTTCGTAGCCATTAGCCTGACAGAGTTGGATTCTCTCTAGCTTTGTTCTGCTTGTCAGCTGCTCTCAGCCTAAAATTAAACGGCCGCAGTTGCGGCCGTTTACTTTATCCAGAGCTATGCTTTACATCGCGTAGCCTTTCTCATCGTGATCGCTGATGTCCAGACCCTGCTGTTCAGCTTCCTCGCTAACTCTAATTCCACCAGTGACAGCGGCGACCAGCTTCAGCAAGATGAAGGTTAGGATTGCGGTATATGCGCCCGTGCTGAGGATGCCAGTAATCTGGACGATAACCTGTGAACCGATGGTTGCACCTTCCGCCAGACCATTGCCTGAGAAGATACCGAGGTCGCCAGAAACCAGGATGCCCGCTAGGAAAGTCCCAATAATGCCGCCCACGCCGTGAACTGGAAAGACATCTAGAGAATCATCTATTTTAAACCCTTGCTTCAGGTACATGGTCGCGAAATAGCAGATTACGCCGCCACTGGCGCCGACAATGAGGGCGCCGGCCGGGCCGACACTGCCAGATGCGGGCGTAATGGTGGCAAGTCCTGCAACCATGCCGGTAATCGCACCGAGCCCGCTAGGCTTGCCGAACTTCACCCATTCAATGATCATCCAGGTCAAAGCACCCACTGATGCCGAAATATGGGTCACGAACAGCGCCATGCCAGCAGCGCCGTCTGCAGCAAGCGCGGACCCAGCATTAAAGCCAAACCAGCCGACCCAGAGCATGGCCGCGCCAGTGAAGCTCATAGTCAGGTTGTGAGGCAGTGTAGAGGACTGCATGAACTCTTTGCGGGGACCGAGCACCAATGCTGTCACAAGGGCGCCAACACCCGCGGTAACGTGCACTACAGTGCCGCCGGCGAAGTCGATTAAACCCATCTGGCCGAGCCAGCCTCCGCCCCAAACCCAGTTGGCAACTGGGAAATAGACAAACAGGGTCCAAAGGGAACAGAACAAGAGCATTGATGAGAACTTGATGCGTTCCACCCAGGCACCAACGATCAGAGCGGGGGTGATAATCGCAAACGTCATCTGAAAGGCGGCGAATACGGTCTCCGGAATGTCGCCTGACATGGAGTTTATATCGATCCCTGCAAACAGGGCGCGGCTCAGGCCGCCCCAAAAGGCCGACTCTGACGGGCCAAATGCAATGCTGTAGCCAACCAGCAACCAGAGGATAGAGATAACTACTGCGATAGCGAAGCACTGCATGAGCACAGAGAGAACATTCTTGGTTCTAACCAGGCCACCATAAAACAGTGAGAGACCTGGCAGTGTCATGAACAGCACCAGTGCCGTAGAAGTGAGTATCCAGGCTGTGTTGGCACCATTCAAATCGTCCTGCGCCAAGGCCAGGGACGGTAGCAGCAGGCCTGCAAGTGCCAGCCAAATGGGGGTCATCTTTAATCTAGATTTCATAATTCCTCTCCCTAATTTGTCAGAGTGCGTCATCGCCAGTTTCTCCAGTGCGAATGCGAATAATCTGCTGCAGGTCGGCTACAAAAATCTTACCGTCTCCGATCTTGCCCGAGCCGGCTGCTTTGCAGATTGCTTCTACTGTCTGATCAACCATGGCATCGGCCACTGCGATTTCGAGCTTCGCCTTGGGCAGGAAATCAATGACATATTCGGCGCCGCGGTAAAGTTCGGTATGACCTTTCTGGCGACCAAAGCCTTTTACCTCGGTCATGGTCATACCGCTGATTCCAAGATCTGATAGTGCTTCGCGCACGTCGTCAGCCTTGAAGGGTTTAATGATTGCGGTAATCAGTTTCATTATTTTTCTCCTGGAGTGTGCTGAAGTAGATTTCAGTCCTGTGGCGGTTCGCCCTATATTGGTGCGTTATATACGAGATTTTTTTGTTTTCAGAGAGGAAATTTGGCAATTGCTAATAGAACGCGGAACTTTACCACGACGGCTTCCAGCGCAGCAAACTGGGCTCTTCAAACACATAGAATGACAAGTGGGAACATCCTGGGATGGTCGATATGGCTAGTTGAAACTGCTGCGAAAAAGCTCAGAAAGACTAAAAAATATGGGTAATCACTCAGAAAGGGAAGGGGGGTTTGAGCTGAGTGATTACCCCTACAGCGGGATGGGATCGCTTATGCAGCAACGCGTCGCTGAATGTTTTTTACACGCTGAATCAGTGGCATCATCGCCATAACAAAACAGCGATATAGGACGCACCAATAACGGTCAGCGCCATGCACAGTACCTGTAGTTGTGCCACATAACCGACCACAGGACCGGTCAGGGTAAAAAGCAGCCCGAACAGGAAACTGGTGAATGAGTTCGCAGTGGCGCGGAATTCACTTGGCACCCTGCGGTTGAGGGCGTTTGCCAGTATGACCTGACTCAGGCCCCTGCCTGCGAACAGCAGTAAGGCAATTACAATCCCGGGCTGACCGGGAGAGAATGTCATTCCAAGATGCCCGACTACGGGCAAATTACTATGAGGCCCAGCGTCATCGCAGCGCCGAGTCGACGTTCGATGCCGATGCGGGTGGTGATGGCGGTTGTAAACACCTGGGCACACCAGAGTATGCCAAACATCGCCAGGGACATGCCTTTTTCTTCCCAGTAGGGCTGGATGAGCCAGGCGACGTTAAACGTCGCGAGACTATAGATCGGTATGGCAATGACAATCTTCCGAAGCAGCGGGTCCTGCATGAACAGGTGCCTCATCACCTCAATGATCTTAATGCGATGCGGTGCTGCATCGGCTTGTTGATAGGGCGGTTCTTAAACAAAGCTGGCAAACAGCAGGCACAACCACGCTGCAACCGACTGAACCTGAATGAGCAGGTCGAATGAATAAATAGCCAGGGTGCCACCCAATGCCTCATCGGCGTTCTTGGTAAAACTGAGGTGGAATATTGCCTTGCAGTGTTCGCCGCCCGTATCGCCCTCCAACGCTTTGCGCGTGTCATAAAGCAAGGCCAGACCGGCGCCAGAGAGCAAGCTTGCAGCGATGCCGAGCACGATCTCGAAAGCCATAAGCCCCCTGATATTGTCAGCATAGTTTAATACTAAATAGTCAAGCCCGTGCAGCACACTACCAACCATCAAGGTGTTGCGGCGACCGAACAGGTCAGCGAAATACCCCGAGGGTGCCTCGAGCAACACTATAGTCGTCGCGAATACAGCCTGTCGGTAAAATATTTCCGCAAGGCTAAGCCCCTTCGATACAAAGAAGGATACGATAGCTGGAACGATCAGCATGAAGCTTTAACAGACGGATGGGCCGTATATCAGACTGATATTTCTTTTTAATTTTCTGGACACAATAGCTCCCCGGTGCTTGCTCATGAAGTAAACAGACAAAAAACGATGCAAAAAAAAGACTTCTACGCTTTCTGCTTAGAGGTCTTTTCTATGATTCGGTTAAATAACGCTTAATCGTAGAAAACTCGCTCCAAGCTCGTCACCAAATTCCGAACCGCGCGCAGGCAGGACGGATGACCGACGGGGGTCATTGTCGCGTATGGGGTGCATAGAATAGTTACGGTGTTCATTGGTTTTTCGCCAAGTTTGTTTAAAAACGCGGCGCACTCTACGCTAAAAAAATTGGGTCAAGGGGTTAATGTCAGTTTGATGTGATACAAATCACTCAGCTTTTAACTGCTCATCTTCTCTTATGATGTACTCGAGTGAATCACGCTTGCGGCTCCAAAGTGACGCGAGAATGGATCCGCTTATATTGTGCCAAACGCTAAACAGTGCGCCAGGCAATGCTGCGGTTGCAGAGAAAAATTCAAGCGCAAGGGCAACCCCTAGCCCAGAATTCTGCATACCAACTTCGATAGCGATGGTGTGGCTCTGGCGCAGATCGAAGCCAAGCAGACGGCTCAAATAATAGCCTCCGCCCAGCCCGAAGAGGTTATGCAGTATCACGGCCACCAGGGTGAGCAGCCCAACATCCAGCAACCGATCGCTGTTGAGGGCGACCACTATCGCGATAATTAAAAGTATGACCCCAATTGTGAAAGAAGGCAGATAGCCGTCCAGAGGTCGAACTAGATGGGGTGCAAAATGATTGATCGTTGCGCCCAACAGCACTGGTAAAAACACGATTTGGATGATGCTGGTCAGCATGCCCATTGTGTCTACATCGACCGTGGCTGAGAGATAGAAACTACATAGTAAAGGCGTTGCCACCACGCCGATCAGGGTAGAGCTCAGGGTCATGCTAATTGAGAGTGCCAGGTCGGCCTTCGCCAAGTAGCTGATAACGTTTGAAGCCGTGCCTCCAGCACAACTGCCCACCAGAACCAGGCCTGCAGTGAGTTGGTTCGACAGACCAAACATTTGTGCCAGCACGACGGCCAGCATTGGCATGAGGATAAATTGCAGGAGCACCCCGACCAATACAGGCCGAGGGTCGGCGGCTATGCGCTTGAAGTCCTGCGCCTTAAGAGTCAAACCCATAGTAAACATCACCGTGGCCAGCAAGGGCACGATCCCGGGCTGGAGGGGTGCAAATACCCCGCTATTCAAGAAGGCAAATACTGACAGCAGGGCGGCCCAAAGTGGGAACAAGGAATTGAATAATCTCATGGTTGCAGGGTCGCCGTCGTTTAGGGTTTCGCAGTCTAATGCGCCGATGCCAAGCATAACGAAAAGCGCTGCGCCTATTAAGCCTTGATTCAGGCTGGGAACATTAGATGGTGTAATAATTCGCTATAACTTTTTCCACTGAGTGGCGTCTTAGGGATATAGCAGGCGTTCGCGCAGTGCGTTGTAGGGATTCAAAGCAGTGATCTTATCTAAGCATGTTAATAATCTAAATCAAGAATATTAACGGAGAACGAGTAATGATAAAGAAATTGCTGTTAGTGGCCTTGGCCGTAAGGATGACTGGCTGCCTTGTGACTGTTGATTCAGATTAAAGACCTCTTCAATTGGCATGGAATGGAGGGGATGTGACTCGATTACAGGTCGGCCAGAGTGACGAGCAGTGGGTCAGAATCTCTTTCGGTGCTCCGGTGATCAACTTGAATTACGCTGATGGCACGGAAATCTGGAAATATCGCGACCGCTTAGAGAAAGACACTGAAGTTGGGGTCTTCTTGATCTTCTCTGTCGACTTAGAGGAAGAGCGAGTAGAAACGCTTTCCATAGAATTTGCCGATGGCATTGTGAGCAATTACTGGATAGAAGAGGAGCGCTTCTAAGCAGAAGTCGCTCTGAGCTAGCTCGGGCTGGAATCCAGCGGTGCGGCGATTACTCTGACTTTGGAGTCGATCCCCGTCGCTGCTGAAGTGGCTGTAACCAGGTCTCCAATTCCTCCCAGTTCAAAGAAAATATATGACGCGCGTCGGGCACTAATGCCGCATCAACACGGGCGCCTGCCTGGCGCAGCAGAGAGGCGTTCTCATCCAGCAGTCGATTCCATCGAAAATCGTCCTTCTCCCCGACTCGCAAATACACCTGTAGTCCGCTAAGTCTTGAAAATTTGCCTGCATCCCAAATTCTGCCGGGTGCAGCGATGACGCCTGTGTAAAGATCCGGGGAAGCGGCTGCAATGGCCAGCGCTGCGCTGCCACCGCTGGAGATACCCAGTAGCATGGGTTTCTGCTCGCTGATGGTGTGAGTCTTCCTTAGCTGCTCAATTACGGCTGGAATGATGCCGCCGTTCTCAACGAAAAACTTCCTGCCCTGATCGGAAATAGGTACAGCCACAGCCCAGCCCCGCTGGACCATCTCCTTACCCAGCCAGAACTGGGCCCTCGCCATGAATTCATAGCTAAAGCCGCCTGACATCAAAATCGCAAGAGGCGGGCTCTCGACAAATGACTCCGGCTCAAAGTAGAGCACCGGTACGCTGATGCCATCGTCTAAAATGATGGTTTCTTCGGCAGACATGCCCGACTGTGGCGTGATCCCAGCCAGGAAAGAGAGAAATAAGAAGCTATAAGGGCGCATAGGGCGGCATGTAGCGTTTTTTCTCAGTATAGCAGGGCGCGCCGACTGGCGAGGTATCTTGAGATAAAACGCCAATGAAATCAGCTGGGTTTTAGGTTCTTACCGTCAAACTAGGGGTAAACGGGTTGTAACTTTTCTGAAGGGCCCCCGTCTTCATAAATAAAAGCAATATAAGCAAGCCATAACGCAGTATCGGCAAAGGGTCTTCTCTTTCGCCTACTACAGCCTGCGCGCTCGAGAAGACGCCGAGGATATTACACAGGACGTCTTCATCAAGCTCTGGCAGAACTGGCACAGGATTGATCATAGCAAGTTAAACGCCTGGCTCATGCGAGTTGCGCATAACGCGGTGGTCGATCACGTCAGAAAGTTCAAGAAGGCGAACGAGCAGGTTGATGACTACGCTGAGCCGGAAGACCAGGCCAGCGAAGAATACTCTGGAGGTGATCTTGATGAGCGCGCCTTCAAGCAGCAGTTAATGGAAGCAATCAAGTCGCTAGATAATCCCTTTCGCAGCATTTTGGTTATGCGTGATATTCAGGGAATGAGTTATACAGATATTCAGGAGAGTATGGATATCAGCGCCAGTCAGGTGGAAGTGTATCTGCACCGAGGGCGCCGCAAGTTACGGGAAAACAGCAAATTACGAAGTTTGTTTGAAGCTATGCGCAATTCGGAGACTGGAGACAGTCAGGGCGAAGTAGTCTCAATCAAACAAGAGACCCGAGTCAAAAACTAAAGTAGAGAGCAGGTAGTTAAGATGCCCACAAGTACAAATGAATCACAGTGCTATTTGGTGCAACTCCAGATTGATAATTTTCTCGATGGTGAGCTGACTCCCGGCCAGCAAGACACCTTCATGTCTCATGTACAAAGATGTAGTGAGTGCGCCCAGGAATATCGTTTTGCGCGCACGATGCAGGACGCGTTAATCGATATGCCTTTGCCGGACTGTCACGATGCAGTGCTGGAACCGGCTCATGAAATTGCCAGGGGTAGTCTACCTACCAGTGAGGAAGCTAAAGACACCCCCTTGAAAGGCTTTTTTGACTGGCTGGTCTCAGCGCCACTCGCGGTGCGGGGTGGAGCCCCGGCGTTTGCCGTTGCCCTATTAGTCGTCGCGCTGCTGCCACTGACGCCAATGTCAGAACCCACGCAGCCCCAGTTAGCGAATCAGCCCCAAAATTCTGTGGTCACGACTCCAGTTGACTTTGAGGAGTATGGGCCCGAAGACATTGCGAGGGCCTTGCTGGAGTTAAACACAGCCATTGATTATCTGAACAGAGTGAGCCAGAGGACCGAATCCATGATCGGCGGTCGCTTTCTGGTGAGCCCGCTTCGGGATCAAATAAATGCATTTCTTGAGCGCGCCGTATTGGATCCAGATAACCCGCGGGAAAATGACCCAATCTAACTATGATCAAGCTAAATGTAATCAATCCAAGCACAAGAAAAGGCTCCAAGATCTCAGCTTACTCAAAGACTGTATATTTAGAGGTGAGGTATACCTATGAAATTATTTAATCGAATGATCCTTGCGGTCGCCACAGCAGTTGCTTTGCCGCTTGTTTTTGCCGCGGACAACTCTCTTGATGATCATC
>MDTC01237562.1_pt1 | contig 13526 bp, 13 predicted proteins | sample 811181 | NCBI WGS metagenome assembly MDTC01 (sample SAMN05326644, study PRJNA326480) | marine metagenome | isolation source: seawater | place: Pacific Ocean: North | collected 2011
CCCCCCCCCTTTTAGACTCATTCGCGCAAGCTGCCACATAGTAGTATATGACTCCGTGACTCAGGCTTTCGGCCCACTAAGTAACAAAACGGACGCTCACGGGAAAACCGGTTCGTTAATCGTTTAGATGCAACATGAGCCGAAAGTGAATTATATCGAGACCGTGACTGTGGCAAGTCTAACCGCCCGAGTCACAGTGACCATGTAATTATATTAATGCCATGATTTACGCTTATATTATATTTTAATTCACGGTTTTTTTGCCTATTCCTGCATAAGCGCATCACTCTTATACCCGATATTGTCAGCCTGAGAGCAAGAAAAAGAGTCCGAGTCACGGTCTCCGAGACTATGACTTGGAGCGACGGGAAAAGGGCATAATCATTGGGCCCAAAGCGCACAGGCACTAGCAAGGACCGCGACTCCACAACGGCCTCGCCTTCCACCCCAGGCTGGCCTGCCCGGGCCAAAGCCGCGGCCTGGCAGTGAGTGGTCCGAATTGATTTTGGGGCCTCCGCAGTATTTGCCAGTGATATCGTGGTACAGCACCGATTGCGGCTGCTAAAACGGGCTAAAACGGGCTCATTTGTCCAAAAGAGTCGTCGAGATGGACCCATTCCCGCGATACCTGACCACGTTTGGTTAGATACGGTTCGTTACGCCGAACTTAGAATTCCGAGTCGCCTCCGACTCGGAGTCGCCACCGTGACGCTGAGACAGACTGTATCTTCGCCCGGTCGTGCCGGAGTATCAGCCGCGGGGTCGCTTTTGCGCACGCCCAGCGGGTATTCGTCGGTCGCTCGGAGCTCGGGAAAGAGTATGATTATACTTAAGTGTGATTATACCTAAGCGTGCGCAGTACCAGTACCTACGGTATGTACCGTAGGTACCTACGGTACGGTACTGTGGGTACCTACGGCAGTATCCCGTAGCCAGCATGAAATCCATTATGTTGTATTAGAACTATCTGCCTCCTCGCACTCCTCTATTCGTGCCTCGTGTAGTCTGTACGCAGCATCATGTCGTGCAGCAAAAAATTTTCTATCAAGCTATTGCAGTGTGGCTTTTTGTGAGCTTACATTGCCTTGTACGTACTACTCTCAGGCCATTTCGGCCACATTGTCAGATGGATGCACATAAAGCGAATGAGATATGGAAGTCTCTTAGTCGGGCAATGTGTGAAATATACAACAAGAATGCTTCGGTTCTATCCTTTGAGGAATTGTACAGGTGTACACATGAAGTCGTGCATTCTTGCGATGTACTGACTATAGGAATGCTTACAATCTTGTGTTGCATAAGCATGGAGATTTATTGTACAATGGTGTTCAGGAGATGGTGGAGACTCACCTTCATTCAGTACGTCTCAAGTGCTGTCTTAGTATGTGAGTTTATCTTATTCAGGTGGCCAAGTTAGTGGCAATGAGCTCAGATGATCAGCTTCTGAGCCAAATGTGTAAGCAGTGGAAAGCGCACCAAGTTACGATGGTGATGGTGCGAGATATACTTATGTATATGGACAGGACGTTTGCCCTGCGTTGGTGACCACGATCCTCTAGATTCTAGCCGCGTAGGTATGTACCTCAGAATAAAAAAGTAGCGATCTACGAACTAGGCCTGCGGGCTTTTCGGGAAATAATTGCACGTCACGATCATGTGAAAGAGCGATCACGGGTTCTCCTCTTGGAAAATATACGAGGCGAGCGGCTTGGTCGACTAATTGACCAAAATTGCATGAAATGTGCGCTACACATGCTTGCCGATCTTGGGCTTGAGAGTAGTAGTGTATATGAGGAGGACTTTGAAACATATTTTCTGGAAGGTACTCAAGCATTTTATAGAAACGAGTCTCGTTTGTTTCTCTCTCAAAATTCATGTCCGGATTATCTCAAGAGGGTCGAGCGCCGCATATCCGAAGAGATGGCGAGAGTACCTAATTACTTGCATTCGAGCACTAAGCCAAAACTCCAGCTTATCATGGAAACTGAGCTGATATCTACCCATGCCCAAGCGCTCATAGAGTCGAAGACCTCTGGACTCGGTTTGCTTCTTGAGCAAAGCAAGGACAGGATGGATGACCTAAAAAGAATGTATGAACTCTTTTTCCGTGTTCCATCAGCAATGCGACTGTTGCAAGATGCTCTCTATGAACATGTTCGAGCGGCGGGTACATCCCTATTGGACGACGATATTAAGGTTAAGCAACCAGTGGAATTTTTACGAAGCCTCCTTGCGCTAAAAAATAAATATGACGCTGTGGTTTGTTGTGCGTTTCAAGGGGAGAAGATTGCGCAAAAGAGACTCAAGGATGCCTTTGAGTCCTTTATCAATTTGGATACGCGCTGTGCATCCTGCCTTGTAATATACATTGACGAGTTGATGCGATCTGGCTTCAAAGGTACAACAGAAGGCGAGATGGAGTCAGAATTGGACAAAATTCTTGCCATATTTCGGTATCTTCACGACAAAGATATATTTGGAATGCTTTACAAGCAACATCTCGCAAAGAGATTACTTAATCATAGGTCCATGTCCTCAGAAGCTGAACGCCTGATGCTGGCTAAGCTCAAGGGAGAATGTGGGTATCAATATACCACCAAGCTTGAGGGCATGTTTTCTGACATCAAGTTCTCCAGGGGTACCACAGAAAAATACAATGCATGTCGTAAGAGAGCACCGCATGAGTATTCGCCTAGTTTCAAAATTGCATGTAATATTGATGTCACGATGCTCACTGCTGGCTATTGGCCATTGCAGTGTATGTCGCCCTGTTTTCTCCCGGATGCCGCTAAAGCCGCCACTGAACTGTTTGAAGAATTCTACTTGGGCGAGCATTCAGGCCGGAAACTGACCTGGGTCACCAATTGTGGTTCTGTTGAGCTCAGGGCGACATTATCTGAAGATTTACGGCACGAACTTTGCGTGTCCACTTATCAAATGTGCATTTTGGTGCTCTTCAACACCCATCACCCAGATGCTGGGCTCCCCTTTGAAGAAATTGCACGTGCAACGCAAATTCCCAAGAGCGAGCTCAAGCGCCATCTAATATCAATCTGTACACCCAAGCACCGGATCCTACTCAAAAGCACAAAAGGAAAGGGTATTGCTGAATCGAGCACTTTTAGAGTTAACGTAGGATTTTCAACAAAACTCAAACGGGTCCGTGTGCCACTGGTTGCAATGAAAGAAATTGGTGCTTGTTCAGACTGGCATCACGATCAACAGCCTGATAGAGTGAAGGAAGACCGTCGCCATCTTTGTGAAGCAACAATTGTCAGAGTCATGAAGGCTCGTAAGGTGATTACACACAATGAGCTCATTGCTGAGGTGTGTGTGCATCTTCAAAACATTGATGAAATCCTTCAAATAGGTCACACGTCAGCTTCGTCATCTTTTTTTTCCCCAGCCCCAGTCCATCAAAAAATCGATTGAATCTCTTATTGAACGGGAATACCTTGAGCGCGATGCGAACGATACTCGTGTCTACACGTACCTTGCATGATCCCGCAAACAAAAGTGATAGTAAAAGTGTGTCAGACTTGCTCACCTGCCTTTTCATTGCAGGATACGAACTGCAAACCACCTGCCTTTTTATTCGCGCGCCTCTCGCCGGCAAGTTGCAGGAGACGCCCGCGGTCCAACTTTCCGTCTGGCTCAGAGTTAGCCCATGAAGCGATTCTTTATTACCATACGAGGCCGCACCGCACTTGTCCCTCGGTAGTATTGGAAGTAAAAAACAAAGAAATCGAGGATGAGAGGCGCAAAGGCCCGCATCTCGCCACTTAGTTGTCTTCGCCCGGCGCCACCAGTTTGCCTTAACGTTATCTTCGATTTTGGGCTATCCTTTGGGCCCTATATATATATGGAAAGATAGTATATAATTATGTAATCATGGTTCAATTTATACGTCTGCAAGTACGTCTGCAAGCCCGAGGCGGTTTTTGGGCGGGTTTTATCTGGGCCACTGGCTACCAAACCCATCATTTATCATTCGGAACCTTCCCTCCATTCGACCGGCGCGTGGCTGCACGCAGATTGCGTCAAAACCATTCAACGTCGCATAGTATATACTATAGTAGTAATACTATAGTAGTACTTAATCCCCGGGGCCCGGGCCGCTAGTACCGCTTAACCCTGGGGCCCCATGAATCTCAAACTTGAAGTCTCCACAGCGCAGTATTAGGATTTTTAGGCAGGGCGATTTTTAGGATGGGTCGAAAGAAACCCGACTCGGAGTCGGGACCCGGCAAGGGGCTGGTGTGGTCCACGTACCCCCCCCCCCCTTAGCCCTATTTGCACGACGCCACACATGGAGCCAGAGCGCAACAATGGGTCATTGAGCCCCGGCGGCGCATAGATATCGGGAAAACGCCTTGATGTTAGATTGCAAGTCTTGCTGGTTCCTGCTTTCTATCAAGCAAACATACCAGCGGCCACACGGCCCCTCCTCCTCAAGTAAGTACCCCAGAAGATTTTGAATTTGCCACAAAAGAGCGATGGTTTTTTGTATTAGAGAAAGCAAGAGGAAGGATTAACGCGCAAAACTCCGGGGCCATGCTCTCCATCCAGAAGAGGAATGGCCTTTGACGTGAAGGAATCTGTCAATATGACAGGTAAATAAATTAATAAGCTACCAAATCCAAAAAAGTCTGTCCACAGCACACGAGGGAGTGGGCTACTCAAGGGGACGACGTGGAATTGGGTCAATCGAGCGATCCACCTACCAACTAACATTAAGAGCGGTGCGTTCTCACCGTGGCTTAAATGGTGCTGCAAAGTCCAGGACAACAGAGATGAAACTCGAGTCATGGTAAGAAGCAAGCTACTGTGTGCACGCTGCAAAGAGATAGCATGACATGCATCTAGCGAGGTTATCAGCTCAGCTGCCACACTGAGCAGCAAGGAGCACATATGACCAGTCAATTGGCCGTGAGCGGATCTAAGAAGCTCCTGAATCAAGCAGAGAATAAATGATTGGCGAATATCAGCTGACATGGAGAGTAAGGCCCCAAGGCCCAGGATCCGCAATCTTGTGTCTTCATGACGCGCATGGGACAAGCAAACTGCACTTTTCAATACCATCAGAAGCTGGTCGTGCCGCAAACGACGTATGTTTGATAGTGGTTTCAAGTGAAGTGCGACCATCGTCAATAAAGCAGGGCCACCTATTTGTCTGCACGATTCGATTGATGCGCAATACGCACCAAACTCAGGTGAAACCCTACACAAAAGATGTACTGACAAAGGTACCTTGACACAGCAGGTGAACAGAGCTCGTGCTGGGTACACAGAGGTAGGTCTGCAATATGCTGTCTGCACGATGCACATGATTAGATCTCATGGGGTGGATAAGGTACGACACCGCAAAAAGCGATGATGGCACATGTTGCTTGAGATATCACAAAAGTACAATTTCTATGCTGCAACGAATCGCACCTGAGGCCAAGCAAGTGATATGTGTAGGAAATTTAGGGCCCCATACTCGCATGCCACATCTTACAATGCCGAGTAGTTCAGGTGGCGGCCGGAGTGCATGACATTCAATTCTAGTCAGCAGACTTGAACGTTGTTTAGAATGGTGTATAGATTGCCTTGGACTCGCCCCGTGAATCAAACGAAGAGGAGCCTAGGGGCAACAGCAACCATGATCTTGGGCTAGAACAATAAATGAAACAATCTCGCCGGGCTAAGCAAGATGAAGGGTAGCAGGCAAGAAGATTGTGGCACTTGGATTCCTAAGCAGCAGTGCAAGCACGGCACAGCGGCCTGGAGGACTTGCTGTCTGTGCTTTATGGAATAACAGGAAACTGGACACTGCGCAACATATTGACAGCTAAAGCTAGAGCTTGCACTATTGCGATTATTTGTGCCGTTTCTTGGAGAAGAATCATTGTTTGATAGCATCACAGATTTGTAATGAAGCCTCTTGAAGTTGTCGTGAGGTATGGAAGCAAAGAATAGGTCACCAATAGGAGTTGATACGTGAGTCAACAAGTTGCGGATGGCCAAAATGATACCACGAGAAAAAGCAATGTGCGCTGTACTGGAAGTGACCAGGCAAGCGAGGGCGATGAAGCCTGGACGGGCTTGCTCCCAAGCATGTAAGCTAATGAATCCACGAGGCATGCAGCAGACGCGGGCTACGATTATGTTTATCTCTTCGAGCTGGTATTTACACCAGTCAACAGTGTCAGCAATAGCCAAAGCCCGAGACATTGTCGAAGCAGCCACTGAGCCGTCAGCGCGATATTTGAACAACAGGTTGAGTTGCAGTTGATCTAAGGCACACTGTGGGCTTGTGTAAAGCAGTCGGCAAAGCAAGCGCAAGGTGATGATCGGTACCTGGAGTTCACAATAGCCTTAACGTGCGATGTCCCATCGATAGTGTGAATTACCATATTTCCCATCGATAGGCGCTCCTGTAAGAATCAAAATGAAGCTGAGAGAACTTAAGAAAAATTTGAGCTCTGGGTCGGCAAACATAAGTCGTGACATTACACAGAGCCTAGAGCGGAAGGAATTGTATGCATCAATGTGAGTAATAGGGGCTCTGCGAAGTAACATAGGATCCAGCACTGCCAAAGTTCTTATCCAGTAGCCACCTGCGATTGATTATTTAAAAAGAGATCATATTTCTGTTTTTGCTGGCTTACTCAACAAGCATGCAGGCGTGGTCTGGAACTGCTCTTGCTGACAGGAAGGCTAGGTGAAACTTGCAAATGTTAGTCACCAACTTGTAGCTCAGCCCATCAAACATGGCTCCATCCAAAAGTGTACCAAACAAGAACTACGAGGGTATGTGTGGACTTTCTCTGCTTGGTAACTTGTGCACTGCGCACTACATGCCTCACTTTATTGCTAGTGCTTGGGCTTCCAAGAGCATCGGCGGTGATTTGATGTACTTGGAGAATATTGTGATTAGATTGCACGTCAGGTTGAGAATGTTCTAGCCAGAGAAAGACTGCCATCTGAAATACCTTTTCAGTTGACTCTGGTCTACCTCCCATATTCTGATTGCTGCCCAAAATGGCGCATCTAGTTCGGATTTCCAGGAAATATATAGCCAAGCGCACAGCTTTAGTACACAATCCCATGCTAAGAGTGTATTTGGAATCATTATCAATGTATTGTGTAGCGATGGATGATTGCAAAGCGCTGCAAGCATCGATAATCTGCGAGAACACTATGGATGCGGAGCATTTTTCCACGACTCACTTTTTCAACAAAATCTTTATCATTGCCAAATTTCTGCAGTATAGTCATGCACATAACATCACAACATTGCACGTAGGAGTGGTTCATGTTGTTCAACGAGCAACTGGCCACAGAGCTAGATTTCCATTGGCACACGGCATCTCTAGCGAGTTTGCAAGGGAGATCTTGGATGCAAAATTTTATGGAAGACAGTAGATTCATAAAAGTTAGGTGCCTTTGAAGGGGGTGATGATGCGGCGGCAGGCAGGCCAAGAAGTCAATTGTGTTGAGCATGAATTCAGGAAGACTACCCCCATTGACATGCCTGTGTCCTTATATAACAGCGTATGCACTGAGACGCAGCTATAGTTACGATCGGGCAAGAGCGTGAAGAGTGTGGTGGACAAGAGTACATTTACTTAATATACTATGCAACGTATTAAGTAAGTCCGCATGAAAAGCCACCCTATGCAAGTTAATTGTATTCTTGAGACTGCCAAGCAAAGGGTCTAATGGTTGAAGCAGTTTTGCCGCCCCGCGTGATTTTCTTGTTATCTCTGCAAACAAACTTGCTTGAATTTTGGTTAGATTCGGACCCACTATCTTTCTCGAATTTTCAATTAGAAAACAGATCGAAGATGAAGGTAAGCGATGAGGCCCAAGGGAACGATGTGCCGTTTTCACCGACTTTGACTGCCGTGCACAATTGCTAAAGAAACGGAGAAGCTGCAATATGTTGAGAATCTGCTCGCCATCAAGGTAACTAGTACGCCTTAAAGCACAAAATAGAGTAGGAACTCCCCAGAACCTATAATCACTCTAGTGGGGAGGTATGCAGCACCAACTGACATTGCATTACGTGTTCACAGATCGCAGTACTTCTGCTTGTACTGCGGAGGTATTCAACTTCAATTTGTTGAGCAATAGTATTAGTGATGAGCCTTGTATATGGGGTTCTCTGAAGAGTATGACAAGGATTGCCTCTTCTAGCAGCCAATATAAGGACTTGTTTGAGGATGAGGTCACATCACTTTTTATTAACAGCGACCCAACAAGGGTTGGCTCTATTGCCAAGGGCGTGGACTTATACCGCATTGCTGAGAGGAATGATCTTAGAATGTCGCTTAACTTTTCTTCCATGCAACCCAAGGAAGAATTTTTGCTCGCACGTAAACGAGTGCTCATCACTCGAGCTAAATCAGAATGTTCACAGTCTGAGCAGGGCGGCGCAAAGTAGAGAAGACGCAATAGCTGCGGTACGTCTGGCTTCGTTGGGGCCGGATTCCTGATTATCACTCGTTCCCTGCTCATCACTGGTCTGGCCCCAGCTGTAACCCGGTTGAGCCCGGGGGTTTGACCTTCTTTTGACCCAGCGGATTTCAGCGGCCGAATTGCCTCACGAAGCCAGTAAGGGATTAATCCGCCTCACGGTGCCCACGGTTATTGTATAACTCACTGAACGGAGGTCATTAAGTATGGCCGGCCGCATCTGCCCCGAAACCTGCTAAAAATACTAGGCGGGGGTGCCTAGAGTGCTCTGACTGCTTCCCCGAGGGTGCCAGACCCCCGTGACTGCTTACCCCCGGCCCACGCACGTAAACGGGGGGCTCGCCGCGGCGATTCGATGGCAGTCTCGGGTAGACAGTCTCGCGCCGCGGAAGGAGCCAAAGCCGTCGGGAGAAGGCTGCCCTTTCACACTGCACTGCCCGCCGGCGTCGCCCTTTTCCTGCACAAAAAGCTGGTATGTTGGGGTCCGGGGAATGCTCTGGCCGTACGCCGGTTTTCGTACATATAGGTTTTCAAGGGGCCGCGAACGGACGCCCTCAGTTCACGCCACTGCCCCGCACGAGCCCCCATGTCTAGGAATTAACAACAAGGACTAGTAGGATAGGAATAGGCGTATTTTTCTAGAATCTGCGGCACTGGCAAGTGCCCAAATACCTTTCTAGGTCTCGCTTGTTTTTGTGGGACGGTGCATCAGCCCATTCGCCTCGCCGGCGAGTGGAATCGACACGGGGGGGACTTCACCTAGACCAGCCCGCATCAAATGCCAAGCGCATTTGCCTCTCCGTGTAATCCATGGGGTGCTCGGGCCGGCACACTCCCGCAGCCTCCGCATCCAGCCCGGTGTGGCGCACACGCGGCTTCTAAATACAGGCTACGGCGCCATCTAAGCGTTTTTAGGGGACGGAACACTAGAATCAGTCCGTTGCGCCGGGTTTGCGATCGTACCAATCCCAGATCCAATTCCCACGAAAAGTCGAAGGGCGCTTTTGTCTCGGGGGGGGGTTGCCAATACTACAAGGTGCCATATGTGTCGCTTTCGTGCTGTGGAAGGAAGCGAAAAAATGAGGTCCCCCCCCATATCGACACATATGGAGATAGGCCCGGGGGGGTTTTATCCTAGAGTTTGTACGGCGCACTTGGATGGCAACATGTGCCGCCCCGTAGCATGCAACGAACCCACTGACAAAGAACGGCCATACTAGCCGGACTACACAGGAACAAACGTACAGCATTGGACCTCGTCTTGCCTAGAAAATGGCCCCAAACCACGCATGACGCGGTGCTCGAATCGCCGACGGGACCCGCTGGCGTCGCGCCAGAGTGCGGTGTGCGCCGGTTGAGGCACAAAATTGGGCTGTGCGCTCGCGCGCTGGATAGCGGGCCGTTTGCGAGCAGCTGCATACGCGGCGTGCAAATTGGCTGCGCACGCGGCGTCCAAAGTCCGTCAAGACAAGGCCGGGGGGGCATCGCTGCGAGCCAAAGGACGTCGCTAGTGGGCCCGGGTTGGTTTTATGCTGAAACTGCGGCCCGGACCCTCCGAGGGCCCAGCGCTGGGAACTAGTGTGAAGTGCCCGCGGGCCGCGGGGGGGGGCTCCGAGTCCGCCGCTGGCGAGCTGTTTTCGCAGACACTGGGAACAAGCGGAAACGGAAGCGCTCGTTTCACCCTCGAGGTCGAGGTGGCCCTGGCGCGCGTCGGCGCGTGCGGCACGCCCTCGATACCGGTACGCCCTCCATATACCGGTATGGTGACCGTACCTACGGTATCATGTTCGGTATCTAACGGTATGCCTACGTAGGTACGGCGCGCCACCTTCGACATGGGTGGCAGACGGAACCAACTTCTTGAACAGGCCGAGATTCTCATTAAAACTTACAATCACAAGCGTACAACATTAGAGTCGCACGCCGCTGAATTCCTGGGGGCTAGAGTGGACGCGGACTCTTCTTTCCTAAGGGAAGTCTTTTACGGCGTGATGCGATGCAAACCAGCCCTTACTGTGTTTATGGCATGTTTTTTCAACGATATGTCGGCTCGAGTCCTTCGTTCAGATTATACTATGTATATGATTCTTACGTACCTAAGTGTATTCCGGCTGAAAGAGCTAACACTCCCCGGATTTCGAAAATTTGCTCTCAGTATCGACCCGGATAAAATGATCAACTTTTTGGAATATGTCTTTGACGCTTCAACTTTGGAGAGCAGTGGTGTCATTGCGCATTGGACTAGAACGTTTGATCCAGATTATGTGCGTGGTACATTAGTTAACGGGTTGACCAATGCTAGACCAGAGATAGAGGGACTATTGAGTGAGCTTCATGAAAAATCTATGGGCTTAGCAGCGGCAAAGCAGGAGCCAGTGGAGCAGCGTGAGTCTAGGGGTCTTGGCAGTGTTGAGCCCAAGGCACCAAACCTTACCGTGGCCGCGGCGCGCGTGGTACCCAATCCAAAGACGATCAAGCAAGCCACCGTCGGGAAGGACTCAGGCGCTATTTGGTGTCAGTCGGACGCCCGCCAGGGTGTGCAAGATGAGTCTGTGGTTCAGTACTCACCAAAAGAGCCTGCCTTACCACCAGTTTTAACAGATACTCGATGTACCCGGCCGCAAGCGCAACAAGCTTTGGAGGAGCGTTCAGCGAAAAAATTGCTGTTTGCTACCTGTCAGGGCACTGGAAGATTGGAAAGCTCGAATGTTCCGAACTGAGTATTTTAGTATTTTTTCAATATTTGATGACATCTTAAAAATAGGCGACCGTGAAACTAAATGTTGCTTCAATTTTACGTGAAGCCGCGCTGTTTCACAAAAAACAGGCGCTGGACGTGGCTTTACTCGATGAATACCAAGCCGAATTGCGAGATGGCAAGGAGTTCCATCAATGGCAGGCTAAAATGCGCTCTCGTGACCAGACATTGCGATTGGGGCAGATCGCTCGGACACGTACTTTGGCTAAGGAAAGTTCAAAAGAGGCTCGGCTGGCCAAGCTTGAAAAATTGATTGACAATCAGCAACTTGCAGCGCACAGCGTTGAAGAAAGCCTTGCCATGCGGAAGCAACGTTCCCTTGAGGCCAATATGAGTTGGAAAAGAAAGCGATGCGTGGTGGAAGAGATCAGGCAAAAGCAGGGAATTACCTCGCGTCGTGCCCTCGAAGCGATATTCATTGAAAAATGTCACATTCGCGACGAGATAAGACAGAATATTAAGAAGCGTTCTGAACAAAGGCAATTTGCCCAAGCGGCTCGGGCCAGAGCGCTAGCAGACTATGTTAAAAAATCGAAAGCAGAGCATGGCGTCCACAGGGACCACTTAAATGTGTTTGACCCCACAGGCATGGTCGGACTCGGACTCCTTGACGAGATGTCCTTTGTGGAGATGCGGCAGCGCCTTGTTCGAAATAAGAAACGACACAAAGAGCAGCTTGAACAAAAACGTTTGGGTTTGATTACCGAAAAGCATTTACGACAGTGTCGCTTATCCGAATGTGCCAAGAGTACCAAGAAAATCCGAGAAGTAGCCACTAAAAAAAATCTCGATGATACTTTCAGACAACAGCAAGGAGTGTTTACCACCATTAAAGCTAACCAGGAGGTAAAAAGTAATTTGCTCCTAAGACAGGTGGTTGATGTTTCACACAATAGAAACAGACTAAAAAAAGAACGTACCTCACAGAAAGACAGGCTCATGACTGGGGCCAATAAGCAGTTCCTTGAAACAAAAACAAAACTTGAACTCCTCAGAGGAGCAGAGCGAGTGGCGAACAGAAAACAGAACTCTGTTCTGGACTTCACTGCACAACACGAGATAAATCGCTTGAGAGGCCAACATCAGAAGACTATCATATACGAGAATACAGAGGCGAGGAAGCGCATGAGTCTTGCCCTGGCAGAAAAGACAGTTAGCGAAGCCGCCCTAGAAAACATGCGAATGCAGAAATTGGAAATTGGTGATAAGAAAAAGAGATACCTTACGCAAAACAAGACTCACAAGCGGATGATAGAGACCATGATTAATCCCTACACGGAAAAAGTTAACACATTGTCTGTTATTCGTGCCAGGCGACATGCCACACACAAATGCGAGGCTACCAACGGCTTGTAGTGCCAGCAGTCTAAAAGATCGAATGCCTTACAGGTAAAAGCACAAATGGGTCACCCAGATGCACCTATTTTGTGAGGCAGGGCCACGAAGTGCCTCCTATGATCACATATGAGGCGTCGAGAAGGCGGAGAGGCGCAATCTTGACCTCTATAAAAATATACATTGCGCAGCCCGTCCGACCGTTCAATAGGCCACCGTTTTGCGGGGCTAAAGGATTATGATTAGCAAGGCGCGACCAGCCTGAGCTCGGCCTGAGGGGGCTTAACACGTTACTAGTACCTCGGAGTCCGAGTCAGGCTGCGATTAATAGGGTCAAATACCCCCCCTCCCCCCCCCAATCCCATACCAATCCTTTATACTATGATACACTTGGACACACCACACACACGCAACGCGTAATTAACACCGCAAACCAAAAAGTAGTTGGTGTATGATTTTAAGGTGGCTCTCCATAGGAAAGGCTTCATGTATTGATCATCATGATGATGAAGCGGAGAGGTTCTCAAGCGGGTACGGGACGACAAAGTCACTTATAATGCAAACAAATAACATGACATATTTGTACCTCACCGACCCCATTGCTGGTGATGGTATGTGCATTATGTCTAGCATGAGGCATTCTGCAGGCAAATACTTGAGTTCATTGGGATGGAAGTTCGGGTTAAAGCTCTTTTTACGGAGTGAGCTGTGCCAGTGGTGGTGCTCCTCCACGTATTTGAGATATCTGGAGTCACCTGGTTGAAGCTTAAATTTTACAGCTAATTTTGTTTGAGCTTGTATGTCCTTTTCCATTTGTCACGGTCACGGTTGCCAGTGAGGGGATCTAAAGGAAGCAGGTCCTAGCTCACCAGCCGAGGGCTGGGCCAATCTAACTACGAGAGTGTTTTATAGCAAATTGTTGTTACACCGTAGCGTCAATAGACACTCGCTGTATAGACTCAAATATTAG
>MDTC01257856.1_pt1 | contig 13524 bp, 6 predicted proteins | sample 811181 | NCBI WGS metagenome assembly MDTC01 (sample SAMN05326644, study PRJNA326480) | marine metagenome | isolation source: seawater | place: Pacific Ocean: North | collected 2011
AGGGAAACCTAAGGCGTAAGCTATGGCAATCCTGAGCTAAGCCTCTCAAGCGTGAGAGGAAAGTGCATCGACTAGGTGGTGAGACACGCTTGTCTCGTAATACACCAATAGCGTCCGGCACCCAAAGGGGTGAAGATATAGTCAGAGCCACATTAAAGTGTGGATAACTTGGATCTAATTGTGGGTCGCCTTGCAATGGGCGCAGGCGCAGTCCGCGTCTCTGTTGCTGGTGCATTCCGCAACACCTGATTTTATGGGGGTCTTTTGGCCCCCTTTTTAGTCTCCAGACCGAGACTACCAACCTTTGCAAATATGAAACCTAAATGTCTGCACGTACAACCGTCCTAGATGCCGTAAACCAGATGCTTTCTTGCATCGGCGGTGCGGCTGTCGTAACACTCGACACCGATAACCCTGAAGTTTTCACCGCACAGTCCATCTTGGAAGAGACGACGCGCAACGTATTGGCAGAGGGGTGGAACTTCAATACCGAACAGGAATACCCTTTTCCTAGAGAAACCAACGGGGAAGTTAATGTTCCTGATAACCTAATTAGCTTTACGTTGTCTTTCTACAAGCACGCCGCTGATCGTGACTTGATCGTAGAAAGAAGCAACAAATTCTATAACAAAAAAGACCACACCTTTATTTTTACCAACACTGTGTATGCTGATGTTGTTTGGCACTTTCCATTTGTCGAGTGCCCACAACCAATGAAGGAATACATTACAGCTAGAGCTTCTCGCATCTATGCAAGCCGTCTCGTTACTTCTGAAGAGCAAGTACAACTGATTGCACAAGATGAAGCTGCTACTCGCACTATCTGCATCGAATACGATACCGCTACAGCTAAACCCAGTATGTTCGGCCTTCATGATGGCACGAATAACTACATCTCTTATCAGCCTTATAGATCCCTATTGCGATAAACAATGTCTGTATCCGTTTCCCAACGCATCCCAAATTTGTTGGGTGGCGTTTCACAGCAACCTGATTCCCTAAAATTACCTGGCCAGCTTACACAAGCTGATAATTGCCTACCTGATCCCACATACGGCCTTTTAAAACGTCCTGGTTTGAAACTTGTCTCGAACCTTGCGGGAGCAACCGCAAATGGGAGATGGTTCAATATCTTCCGTGATTCTCTCGAAAAATATATTGGCCAATTTGCCACAGACGGAACGCTGCGTATTTGGAATGCCAATACTGGCGCAGCAATGACTATTAATGCAGTTGGCACTAACGCTACAAACTATGTTTCAGGTGTTTCAGAATCAGATTTTGAGATGCTCCAGATCAATGATTATAACTTTGTTTTAAATAGAAGTAAAACTGTAGCAATGGAGTCTACGACCAGTCCAGCTCCAGTAAAGGAAGCTTTGATTGTTGTAAAAATAGCAAGTTACGGAAGTAACTACTCCATCACGCTAGATGGTACGGAACAGACGCTTACGACACCACAAACTGGCACAGTTTCAATTAAAACAGTAGTAAGTGGCTTAGAAGGTTTATTCAATAATAACGCTGATTTTGTTGTAGAGACAATAAGCAATGTCCTTCATATAAAAAGAATTGACGGAAATGACTTCACACTTGAAGCTAAAGGTGGTTTGAACTCCACTGCTATTGAAGCCTATAAAGGTTCTGTGAAGGATGTAGCTGATTTACCCGGCTCTTGTTTCCACGATATGATTTTGAAAATACAAAATCTTGAAAATGTAAATGGAGACGAATATTACGTCAAGTTTGTTGTTGATGGCTCAACCACCCCAGGGGTTGGCGGTGTAGGTAGTTGGGAAGAAACTGTTGCACCTGGTCTTGCTACTACAATCGATGCAGACACGATGCCGCACGCGATCATTCGCGAAACAAATGGTACTTTTACTTTTAGACCTTTAAGCCTGGCCGAAAAAGATGGCGATGACTTGTACTGGGTTGAACGTCGTGTAGGTGATGATAATTCCAATCCACCACCATCTTTTGTAGGTAATAAAGTTACAGGGATGAGTTTCTTTAGAAACCGTCTCGTTCTGCTTGCAGGTTCTAATGTAGTTTGTTCACAGCCAAGTAGTTTCTTTAATTTTTTCCGTATATCGGCATTAACTACTTCTGCGGCGGACTCTGTTGACCTTGCTGCTGGTTCGCTAAAACCTGTAGATCTAAAATATGCAATTGGGGACCAGCTTGGTTTGCTTCTGTTTTCAGAGCACGCTCAATTTATGCTCAATGCTGAGGGTGATGCGTTTGGTCCAGCTAATGCACGCCTAACCAACTTTAGTGCCCTTACAATCAATCCAGAAATAGCTCCTGTTGATACAGGCACCTCCATTATTTACACCGATGCCAACCAAGGCTTTTCGGCTGTGACGGAGATGATTGTTACGTCTGCTGAAAACCGCCCACAAAAAGCGGACCTTTCTAGGACGGCACCTAACTATGTTCCTGGAGATTTGAAATCAGTAGTTAGTAATAACTCAGCAACTATGGTGAGTTTTCTCGCTACACAAAATGCTAAAGAGCTATTTGTTTTTAAATATTTTAACAATGGATCAGAAAGGGTACTTGCTTCCTGGATACGTTGGTTGCTTCCGGGGGATTGCTTATTGCAAGCTTCAGATCACGATAAATACTATTTTGTGACTGAACAGGAAAACGGCATAGCACTATCAACTTGTACTGTGCTTGTCGATGTAGAAGGAACAGCTGTTAATAAGAATGGTATTTCATACGAATACCGTATGGACCTATTTACCAATACACTTACAGTTGCTTATAACTCTGCGAATGACACTACTCGTGTCTTTTTCCCGTCTGGTGTTTATGATTCAACTTTAACGACAGTGGTTGTTGTAGATGACACCACTACTGAACGCGGTATGCTTTATATCAATGCTACTCACGGCAATAATGGTACGGATGACTACCTAGAGATCCCTGGTGATCGAACGACATCTGATCAGATTACTCTCGGCTATCAATATGACATGACTGTTGGTATGCCTAAGTTCTACCGCAGAGCGCAACAGGCTGGTGGAAACGTTGAATCCGATGTGATTAACATTCCTAGAATCCAGCGTGTCTTGATTCAAAGCACTGATTCAGGCCCTTTTAAGGCTTCTGTTTCTGTTAAAGGTAGGACAACAAAGCAATACACATTTTCCCAAGCTATTGCTAACGAATACCTAGCAAATACTGTGCCTATCCCAGAAATCATTGATAATAATATTCCTGTATATGGAAAGGGTACTGATTCAGATGTAACTCTTTCAAGCAACACACCATTTCCACTATCATTCATCGCTGCTACTTGGTTCGGTACTTATGCAAACAGAGGAATCAGATCAATCTAAATATATCAAACCTTGCTCTATGGAGTTGGCCTGGCAAAGTTCAGACCTTCTCCGATGGCAGGACAAACAAGAGCTGGAGGGTCAAGGGCACCCTCCTTTTTATGCCTTAGCAATGAGCGTTGCTTTAACTAACGATCCCGTCTCTTTTTACACTCCTACTAACGAGCTAGCTGGTTTTGCCGGAGTTGTAGATGAAGGGGATGGAGTAGGACGTGTATGGATGCTCACCACACCTGCTGTGGAGACAATACCAATTCTCTTCTTTAAAGAAGCGAAGAAATGGTTAGAAAGGCAAGAATACAAAATGCTGCACAACACGATGGATCCCAGAAACAGGATGCACTTAAAACTCCTGAAGATGCTTGGATTTAAACGTTTGTGCTATGTGCCCGTAGGTCCAAAACGTCTTACTTATGTCGAATTTGCAAAATTATGTGTGATCCCGTAATTGGTCTAGGTATTGCTACTTTTGTCGTAGGCTCTATTAGCACAGTTGCTAACTATAGCCAGCAACAACAGCAAGCGGAAGCTGCTCAGCGACAACAATTTGCTCAGATGGAAGCCCAAAATAGGGCCGCTGAACAAGCAGCAACGCTGCAGCGAAACCAAGCCTTCTTTGAACTTCAGAACTTTAATAACCAAGTTGAGTTGCAAAATCAGCAAACTCTCAATTCTTGGATTAATACAACCAATCAAACTAACCGAGCTAACCTCCGTCTGCAGTCAGACTTTCTTGCTGCTCAACAACAGCGAGATTATACAAACTTAAACAACCAGCTTCAATTCCAACAAAATCTAAATCAATCAATCATCTCTGAGATGCGTGCGGATACTCAGATTGAGTTTAATCAAAAAGGCTTAAACGCTCAACTTGAGTCTAACCAAAGGAAATTCAATGAAGCAGAAGCTTTAAGATCTTTTGAAGCCGAGAAATTATTTGCATCTAATGTCAAAAGTCAAGGTTCAGTTCTTGCACAAGGCAGAACTGGCCTATCAATTGGTTTGGCTGTTAATGACACTATCGGATCTTATGGCCGCGACATGCGAATGCTTGAGCGTAATCAAGACACTTCAGTTGCAGATTTCCGTACACAAGCAACTAATGCTTATTTGAATAAGGCCCAAAAGGATGCTGAAGCTATTGCGTCAATTATGCCTAAGCCTATGCAACCTCTTGATCTTCCAAGTATTGCTTCTCCTGTCTTTGGAAAAGCTCCTGAAAACCCAATTTTCGCGCCTTTCCAACGCACTCCTGGCCCTACTAGCAGTGCCGTTTATGGTGCATTTCCTACTGGTATTCCTGGCCCTAGTCCTTTCGGTTTGGTTGCTGGTATCGGTGGAGCGGCTCTTGGTGGTTATCAAACGTATCAGCAGTCGAAGGCTTTGATTAAAACGCCCCAAGAACTAGGAAATACCTAATGAGTCAAACACCATTCCGTTCTGTACAGCTGAAAGCAAGTCAAGCTGAAGGCCTTTCTAATTTAAAGGCTCCAGATAGAAGCAAGCAAACAGCAGAGCTTGCACGTCAACAGAACCAACAGAGACAAAACCTTCAAACAGTAATTGGTCTACAACAAAACCTTGCCTCAAGAAGCCAAGATACTGTTTCTGAAATTGAATTTAATAACCAGCGCCTTATCCAAGCTCAGTTAAGTAACAATAAAGAGCTAGCTTTCAAAGCTCGCGAAATGCGGCAACGCCAAGGACTTGCTGATGAGAAGATGCTGGCTGACTTTGATAGTCAGATTTTAAACCTTAAAAATGCTCAGCAAATTACGGCTGATCAAATCAAACAGCAACAAAATATTTCTCGAGACAGTGCTATCACCAATCTGGGTGAATCGTTCCTGCAATTTAGTAGCACGCTAGTTGAGCAACGTGCTGAAGCCACCAATCAAGCTAACCGCCAAATTATGGCTGGGGCTATGTTGGATGGTTTTTTGTCTCAGCTAAACACAGGCACTCCTGAGCTTGATTCTGCACAAGATGCCAGGGTTGCTGCCAACCTAACGCTATCTCAAGCAGCTAATGAAGATGAAGCGGCTGGTCGTGATAATGACGCAACAGAGCTTAGATCTAATAATGGTTTCTATGCCTATGGATATGCAGAAGGCATTGCTTTGAAGGCAGCATCAAATTTCTCTGGGTATCTACAGAAAAGACAGGAAGAGTTTGAAAAGCAAATGCCTTTTGGCAAGCCAAACGCTTACTTGCTACAGCAGTCTTTTATTAGAAAGGCTACTGAGGATTTTATTGATCAAAATAATCTAACCTCAATTCCCCCACAAGTGTTGAATAAATACTTTGCCCGTACAGCCCTTTCTGCTCAAGCGGAAATTGTAAGAAAGTTCAACAACGAAAATAAAAAGTACGTTAAAGATGCGGGGGTCTCCAGAGCTATTGGCGATTTACGCACAGCGGCTTTCCCTTTTCAGAGTCCAGGAGTCGTTTTTAATAGAGAAGTTTTTGCTGCTGATATTAATAAGCAGCTTCATGTCTTGATTCAGTCAGATCCGCTGAATGCAGAGGCAAACATTAAGGCAGCTTTCGATTCTTTAGCTGCTGATGCGGTATTAGGTAAAAACCTAGATCCGTTGAAAACGTTTGTTGATGTACTTGACGCTAATCCATACCTAAGGCAGTTTGCTAATAAAGCATTTGACGAGTATCCCGAAGTTTTGAAGCGAACAGAAAAGGCAATTAAACAAGAAAGGAAAGAACAGTCTGCTGAAAACTTAGCGGTTTTACAGCTTAAGCTTTTAGAACTAGATGATGTAACTGATCCCACTACTCGTAATCAAAAACTCGAAGCAATCGAAGCTCAAGGTGCGGTTCTTACTGCTGCTGATCAAGTAAAACTAGGCAATGCTTTGCAAGACACTTCTATCATCAATAAAGAAGCTGCTATAGAAACTAATGAACGCTTTCTTTTGAGCAACCCCTCTCCTGAGGAAATTAGAAACTTTGCTGAGTTATACAAAAATCGAATGGGCATAGCCCAATATAACGCACTTTTGAAAAATGCAGACGATATTGAAACCCGTGAGGGAAAGGACCCTGCTACCAAGCGACAATTTGAGCAAGCAAAACAGCGTATTGCTAGTTTAAAACCCACAATAAGTCTTCCACAACTGCAAAAAGACGGCCTTTTAAGAGAGCGCATCAATCAAGCAGTAAGAGCCAGACGAGATGAGTTTGATAAAAACTACAGTCTTTGGGTCAGAAGTGATAGCAATGTGACTTTTGAACAGTTCCTAAAGCAAAACAAGTACCTTCTGGAAGACGCAATCCAACCATCAGAGTATGAACCGGGTTCTGGTCAACTTCCTGTCAATCAACAGCCTGGTATTAAAAAAGAACCTATTCCAAGCAATCCTAGTAAATCTGCAGAATTTTATTCGCGGCCTACAGAACGTTCGATAGCACGTAGTGGTGGGTATGGAGAATTAGATCCTGATACACACGTTTATTTAGAAGCCCGTGAGGTGGCAGATCTTGTCGGCAAGTATGAAAACGGTACTACTACAAGTCTTTTGAGAGACTTATCCAGAGCTGCTGGTGTAAGCCCTAGAAGCTTTTTACGTAGCCAAGCCACTCTTTTAGATTTACCTGGCACTGTAGAAGATCCTAAGCCTGAAACATATACGCAAGAAAGGCGTGGATTTATGCCGAACTTAGATTCTTCTAACTTCTTTGCGCAAAAAGGCTTGCGAGCGGTTACTGCTGATACCCTTGCTCAAATTGTAGTTATAGCTTCACAGGGCAACCCTTCACTTGCGGCAACTCAACGTGGCCTGTTTGACTTTGGCGAACAAGATAAAAATGCCCTTTATGAGTTTGGCCAAAGCACTTCGCGTGATCCTGTTGATCCATATACTCAACTGGAATATGTTTATCAAAAAATTCAAGATTTCAGTAATGGTACTCCTCAGCAAAAGGCTCATTACGCAATTTTAACTTCAACTAGGCCCGATTCAAATCAGCTACGTAATGCTTTAAAGGCTTTGTTTCCAGCTATGGACAACAGCTTGATTGATCGTGCTATTTACAATATGAGGAGCAACTAATTATGCCCATTCTTTTACCTGAAGATTTTGAAGAAAAACCACTAGAAAATTTAGCTGCCCCTTCTGCCCCTGCCCCTGTAGTTCAAGAACTGCCTGATTCGGAAGAGCAGACTGAAGAAGAAACGGAAGAGGAATCTGAACCCCTTCGACTAGGACCGGACAGAAGCCCCAAAACCGGCGATGTTCAGGGTCTTGCTAAGTTCGCAGAAGAAAATATCTACATTCCTATTGTGGATATGTTAGATGGTTCTCGCGATGCTGAAGAGGTTGCTGAAGATCGCGCTACTTTCCGTGAGGAACGTGCAGAGTTTGGAAACTCTGTTGAAGAGTTTTACGCCAACGACAAAAGTTTTGGCGGTGAGGCTATTCGAGCAGTTGCTGGTGGTGTTGAGGATTTTGCAGAAGGAGTCGTCAATCTGCCAGGCGATGTTCTAAGCCTTATCCCTGATGTTGATGACGACTTCATGAATGTCGACTTCAACTTTATTAGAGAAAACAATACTCAAATTGGTAGTGCAGCGCGTACACTTACGCGTTACCTAGTAGCTGCTCGTCAAGGTGGACGGCTTACTGGTGGCCGCCTAACTGCTGGCCAGACAGGTGCTGGTCTCTTTGCTGGTAGAGCTGGTCAAGGCTTTATCGAAGATTTTATTGGTGCTGATGGTACTGCTGCAGATGACACCTTTATTGGTCGTACACCTTGGACTAACTTCCTTCAAACCTCTGACAAAAACAACCCTATTGCCAACCGAGCTTTAGTTGGTCTTGAAGGTGCCTTGTTTGAGGCTGCTGCTATTGGACCTATTGGTGACTTTCTCAGAAAATCAGGTATCGGTGAAAAAGCAGGTAATGCTTTTACAAGGGTCAAAGACTTTGCTGACTACAGACTGTCTAATGGTCCTAGTGCCAAGAGAAATCAAAAGGCATACGGTGAGTTGCTAGACCTTTCTAAAAAGATCTACTTCAAAACTGATCCTGGCGATCTTTCCGTGAAAGACACGGACAAAATGCTTTCCACACTCGATAAATCTGATGCTTTAAATAAGTTGATTGATCAAGCGTCTGGTCGCGACAACGAGGTGCGTAAGTACCTGATCCTGCGGCTCAAGGCACAGAATGCTGCTGAGCAAATCGACCAGGCCTACGACACCGTTAAGTATGGCGGTGCTCCAGATGAGGAAGTTGTTGATATGTTCGAGATGTCTGCACTTAATGCACGACTAGATGATCTCGACAACACACTCACCGCTTTTGGCAACCGTTCTCGCGCATTGGATGAAGGCGTTACTGAGTTATCAGAAACTCTCACCCGTCAATCCTCTGCTGGCCCCGGCAGGGCACAAGCCATTCAACAACTGCAAGTGCGTTCTCTCGATGCTCCGCGTCTGGACGATGTAAAAGCCAAGCAGCTTGCTATCCCTATGAACCTGTCTGCTGGGCAGGTCAAGTTTATCCAGGATCTCCGTAAGGTTAAAGGGGAAGACGGCAAACGCCTCTTCAAATTCCCCAGAGGCATCACCATCACTCCAGGTAGGCGCATCAAAGGTCTTACCAGTGAAAACATCGATGAATTTGTCGAAATCCTTGGTGGTGGTACGGACGGAAAAATCAAATCCAACCTGCTTGAAAGGCTTGGGAATGTCGATAGGCCTCAGGTTGATGACTTTGGCGAAACTCTTGAGTCACTTACAGATCAGATCAAGCAGCTACAAGCTGAAGATGCAGCCTCTGGTGCTGATGCAGCAGCTAGTCGGCAGTCTTTGCAGCCAATGTTTGAGGAACAAACCACTCTTCGACAGAAGATTGAAGCAGCAAAGCTAGAACGTGAGGCTCTTTACGCCAAGATGAATGGCAAGGATGCAGAGTTCAAGGCTAAAGCTGAGAGTATGAAGACAGATGGGTCTTCAGACCTACCAGCAGAGGCTATTGATGCCATTGTCAAGAATGCTGATGAAACTATTGCTCCTACATTACGGAAAGACGCTTTAAAGGCCGGTAAGAACGCTGATCAATTGATTCCTACAAAGGCCCGTGCAGATTTTGGGACACCAGTTGATGAGGTTAGTGGCGTTAATACCGCTAAAACCATCAAATCTACCGTAACTGAATCTGAATTTCGCTCTATTGGTAGGGATCTTGATACCTCAATCGTCCTCAAAGATATGGCATCCAGAGTCAAACGCTTTATGGGTCTAACAGACTCTGAAATCATTGCAAAAATGCAATCACCCGAGGTTGCAGATATTCAAAAGGCAATGCAGCGGGCTTTTGATACTGGTGTTGTTGACGAATTATTTGATGCTAACCCTGGATTGGTTGATATTATTCGAGACGGCGAATATACAATTTTACGACCCGAATCTCAAACAGCTATTGCCTTGTTGATGAGGCAAACGGTACAAGATATTAGCGACCTTTCTAAGACTATTGATAACCAAACTAAAGATGGTGCGCCTGAAGCAATTATAAATCTTGAACGCCTGACAACAAGATTCTTGGCAATGTTTAGTGTCGCTAAGAACAATGCTGGTGCAAGAGGCAGTTTGTTACGTGAAACTGGTGTTATTAACAATAATCTAGCTGGAAGGGCTCGGCCTGGTGATAACCCTCTGATGGACGAATATATTGGAAAGCATGAGGCCACGCTGGCTAGTCAGGAGATCATGTATAAGCAGACGTTAGCTATTGGTGATGAGATTAGAACTAACCCACAAGCTGCTGCTCGTAAACTTTCGAGAGCTGTAAAAGCGTTAGCCTATGCTCATGCTGATCCTGAAAAGCAACTAAATATTTGGAAAACTCTACTTTCTGCAAATCTCAAAAACGCTGACGGTTTTTACATCAATTCAATTCTGTCTGGCCCTGAAACTCAATTTAGAAACTTTTGGGGTAACTTCTACCAAACGATTGGCCATCCACTAATGGCATCACTAGGTACTTCTTTGCCCGGTAAAAACAACAAAGCCGTTCGCCTCCAAGCAGCAGCGGTTATGTCAACCACGCATCAAAGTATCTTTGAATTTACTGACCTTTTCAAGCGTCTTTGGAGTAGCAATGTCAAAGGTTTAGACCCTGAAGGAGCTGCTTATTCTGTTTGGGATGAAGGCCTTACCCGAAATATGGCCGAGATTATGGAGTTGCATAAGAAAGGTGAGCTTAATTGGGCACAGGAAGGGATGTATGGTTTCGCCATCAATATGAGGAAAATTCTCTCGCATCCTTGGATGAAAAAACCGCTGGATGTAATGGGAACTGTTGACAACTATTTCCGTGTTGTCGCTGGTCGCCAAGTTGCCACTAAGCGAGCAGTTGAGGAAGCTTTAGATGTAATGGGAGAAAACAGGCCTCTTACTGAAGTTGGTTCTAAAGAATTTGGTGAGCTTGTTCAGCAATTCAAAAAGAAACATGAGTTAGAAATCTTTGGTGAAGATAAACTCACACTTATTGATCCAGAGGCTCAGGAGCTTGCTGGTATTTTTACTTTCCAAAAACCCATTAGTAAGCAAGATAGCTTTACTAAAGGTCTAAACGCAGTTGCTTCTATCCCTTCAGCACGTATTTTGGGTTTCACTTTTATCAAGACTCCTTCTGAAATCTTAAAGGCATCGTTCAACCTTACTCCTGGTTTGTCTTCACTTCTTAAAGCTAACGATGAAGCCTACAAGCGCGGTACGCCTTTCTATAGGGCTATGAGAGATGGGCAGGAGGCAATGTCTTATGTAATTGGTTTTGGTGCTTCTGCTGGCGGTGCTGCTGGTTTCATTACTGGTGCTGGACCTTTGGATCGAGATTTAAACGATAAGTGGCGGAAAGATGGCAACAAGCCCTTTACTATTAAGCTACCTGGAGGCATAGAGTTTGGCTATCAGGCTTTAGAACCTGCCACCACAATTATCGGTACATTTGCCGATCTTGGTGCTCTGGGTGTGGGCAAACAAGAATCTAGTGGTATTGCTCAGGCTTTTCTGAGTGCTATTAGCTCTAACATTGTCAATAAATCATTTCTGACTCAATTATCTACTGCAGCTGAAATTATTACAGCTGAAAGCGAAAAAGATGTGGCACGTTTGGGAGAAAATATTACGCGTGGTCTTGTACCTTTCTCAGGAGCGCGATCACAGACTGGCAAAGTTATTGATCCCTATGTACGTGAATATCGAGCCCGACTCGAACCAGCCTGGTCCTGGTTCTTAAAGAAAAACCTTGGCCTGGGATCCACACGAACGCTTCCTGCCCGTCCCGATCCTCTAACTAACGAGCCTCTTACCAGAGACGGTTTTGGGGACGGCGGCGGTCAATTGCTTGCACTTATAAATATGGTGCAGCCATTGGGTATTCGTTTTTCTACGAATCGTACAGATCCCGTCCACAAAAACCTGTACGAATGGGGCTTTGATATTGAAGATAGAACTAGGACTATTGACGGGGAGGATTTGACTAATGAAGAAATGAACGAGTTTACTCGTCTCCGTGCTGCTGATGGAAAATTTAAGCAGGCATTCCTGGATTACTTTAAAGGTGATCAATACAACAAAGTAGATAAACCAGCATCAGAAAATCGTCTAAAAGATGGTCAAGCTATGACTGATACAGAAGTGTATAAGGAATTGTCTAGCATTTCTGACGCGTATTCAAAAGATGCCAGGTTGACAATGCAATTAGGGGGAACTGATGCTTCCCGGTCTTTCCAGTCCAGATGGAAAGAGTCACTAGAACGTGAAGCTACTTTCGCTGAAGATACAAGCCAAAGACAAGATCAACTTCGGTTTAACCAAAACTAATTAAAGTTATCAGCTAATGGCTATTACACAAAATACATACACAGGAGATGGTAGTCAAACTACTTTCTCCTTTACATTTCCATATTTAGAGACTACTGACATTAAGGTAAGCCTTGATGGAGTAGCCACAACTGCATATTCTCTTGCCACAGCTACCACAATTTCTTTTACGACTGCACCTGCTTCTGGCGTTGCAGTCCGTATTTTCCGTGGAACCAGTTTAGACTCACTTAATGCAAACTTCTTTCCAGGCTCTGCAATCAGGTCAACTGACCTAAACAATAACTTCACCCAAAACCTCTATGTCACGCAAGAGACAGAGCGTGACGTAGGTATCTCTGATACCACGGCTAACGCTGCAAAGACTGCGGCTGACAGTGCTGTTATTACGGCAAACACAGCGGATACAAATGCTAGTGCTGCTGTATCTACAGCGAACACAGCTTCGACTACCGCTAGTAGTGCGGTTACTACAGCAACCACTGCTTCGACTAATGCTAGTGCTGCGGTAGTTACGGCCAATACTGCTTCGACTACTGCAACTAATGCGGTCAACACTGCAAATGCAGCTACTACTACAGCCAACGCCGCTGATGCTAACGCCACTACTGCACTTACAAATAGTCGTGAACCTAATGGTAGTGGTGGTTTTAACACTGCAATTAGCAAAGCAAATACTGCGGTCTCAACGGCTAATACTGCAAGCACTACTGCATCCTCTGCTGTATCTACAGCGAATACAGCCAGCACAACTGCAAGCAATGCCGTTTCTACAGCGAATACTGCAAGCACGAACGCTACAAATGCAGTAACTACAGCAAACGATGCTGACACAAAAGCAGATACAGCTATTGCTACAGCCAACACAGCCTCTACAGATGCAAGCTCAGCTGTTACAACGGCGAACACGGCGGACACCTCGGCTAGTAGTGCGGTAACTTCCGCAAACAGTGCTGTGTCGACTGCTAATACTGCTAGCACTAATGCTTCAACAGCATTGTCTACGGCAAACACAGCGAACACAAACGCTAATACTGCAATTACTGATTCGTCTAATGCTGTCAGTGTTGCAAACGCAGCTAGTGCTGCTGTGTCAAGTGCTGTTCTGTTTACGTTGGTTGCAAACGTAGCAGCTATCCCAGGTAGCCCCTCTAATAACGATTACGTAGAGATTGGTGATAGTACAGGTATTCAATCGTTCACTCCGTTGTCTGGATTGCCGTCTGGATTTACTGGAGCGTCTGGGCTGACTGTACGTATTCGCTATGACTCGTCTGCATCCTCTTGGGTGTTCATGAGTTATTTTGCAAATGACAGTGAGACACG
>MDTC01180255.1_pt1 | contig 13523 bp, 12 predicted proteins | sample 811181 | NCBI WGS metagenome assembly MDTC01 (sample SAMN05326644, study PRJNA326480) | marine metagenome | isolation source: seawater | place: Pacific Ocean: North | collected 2011
TAGTATTCTAGCCGGAATAGCTCAGTTGGTAGAGCACCGCATTCGTAACGCGTAGGTCGGGGGTTCGATTCCTCTTTCCGGCACCTAGTATAGTTTTTTTAATGTACACTCTCGGAATCTTATGTTCATAATATATAATGGAACTAAATATAAACTACCTAGGAATCAAATGTGAAAACATATTTTCGCGACAAAAAATCAAGACACAATGGCTGATACATTAGAAGACATAACAGAAAGATCGCTTAAATATTCCACAATCAAATCAGATCTGGGAGAAGGAGTGTATTATGATCAAATATCAGGCACTTTATTCTGGGTTGACATAAACAATAATAAAATATACTCATCTAAATCATCGAGAATAATAACATACGGTTTAGACAAACAAGTGTCGGCAATAGTTGGCTTTAGAGAAGAAAATCTTCTTGTAATATGTTCCGATGGTGTATTCAAATTTAATCTAAATACTAAAAAATTTACAAAGCTATGTTCAATACCTGCTCGATATTTAAAGGAAAACTTTAGAACGAATGATGGCACCATGATAGATGAAGGAAAATTCATATTTGGAATAATGGATAAAAATGCTAATAAACCAGGAGCAGTTGTAATTTCAAATAAAGATGAACACAGAGTAGTTGATACAGATATTAGTATTCCTAATTCATTTATTGTTTTACAGGAGAATGAAATATTAATATCAGATTCAATTAAGAATATAATTTATAAATATAATTTCTCTAAAGAATGGACAAGTCTAATTAAGAGATCAGTTTGGGCCGACTTCAGTTCGAAGCAATATGTACCTGATGGAGGTTGCATTATATTAGATAATAGAATTTTCATAGCTATATGGGATGGACATAAAATTATTGAATTAGATATTAATGGCACTATAATTGATGAAATAACCTTACCTGTGCCAAGACCTACGAGTTGTGTTTATGATAAAAATAAAAAACATTTATATGTATCTAGCGCTCGAGAAGGTCTTACGACCAAAGATCTCGAGGTCTACCCTTTATCTGGTTCTATTCTAGAAGTACAACTATGAAAGCAAGTGTAATTATAAGAACATACAATGAGCAAACTCATCTAGAGGAGCTTTTAGTAGCTATTTCAAATCAAAATTGTAAATTTGAATATGAAATCATAGTTGTCGATTCTGGATCAACTGATAATACCCTTAATATTATAAAAAAGTTTGATACGAAAATTATACATTTAAAAAAAGAAGAATTTTCATTTGGTCATTCTTTAAATCTGGGTTGTAAAGCATCTACAGGTGAGTATTTGGTTTTTATAAGCGGCCATTGTGTTCCAGAAAACGAAAAATGGTTACATCAATTAATTGAGCCATTAGTTGCTGGAACTGCAGATTATACCTTTGGAACGCAAAAAGGAAGAGACACAACTAAATTTAGCGAATATCAAATATTTGAAAAATACTTTCCTAATAAACCTCATAGAAGTGGTGATTTAGTTTTTTGTAATAATGCAAACGCAGCAATTAAAAAAGATGTTTGGAGGAAATACACTTTTAATGAGACTCTGACAGGACTCGAGGACATATACTTGAGTCAACAGTTAATAAATGATGGAGGTAAAGTTGAATATGTTCCTAGTAGCAGTGTTTATCACATTCATGATGAGTCATGGAGTCAGATTTTGAATAGATATGAAAGAGAAGCCATAGCAATAGCAAAGATAGCGCCCAATTTAAATATAAATTTTTCTGACATGATATATTTTATTTGTAATGCAATTTACGTTGATTTGAAAATTGCCTCCAAGAAAAAAATTTTAATTAGAAATCTGTTATCGATAGTCATGTTTCGCTGCCTACAATACTATGGAAGTTATAGAGGTAATATTTTAGGACGAAAATGCAACCTTTACATGTATCCAAGTAAAACAAAAGATAAAGACTACTTTGTAATTGATAAAAAAAAATATTTTCACCCTCAGGAGCGTTAAGTGCGCAAGAATAAAATTACTGCTTTGCTTCCTATGAAGGCTAACAGCGAGAGAGTCAAAGGGAAGAACTTTAAAAGCTTTAATGGCAAACCTCTATTTAGGTGGACTCTTGATACTCTTATGAGTATTGATGAAATAGATCAAATCATAATCAATACAGATGCTAGAAAAATTTTAAGTGATAATGGATTAGTAGAATCTACAAGAATAGTTATAAGAGATCGAAAGACTGACATTTGTGGAGATTTAGTTTCTATGAATGATGTTATTCAGGACGATGTAATGAATATTGATTCTGAAATCTTCCTCATGACACATACCACCAATCCGCTCATTACTAAAAAGACAGTTCAAGGAGCATTAACTGCTTTTAGAAAAAATAAAAATGTCGAATCTTTGTTTACTGTTGATAAAATTCAAACAAGATTTTATGATATAGATTGTAAACCTATAAATCATAATCCAAACAATCTCCTTAGAACTCAAGATTTGCCCCCATGGTTTGAAGAGAATTCAAACCTTTATATTTTCACAAGAGACTCATTTTTAGAATCGAAAGCAAGGATTGGTAAACACACTATGATGTATGAGACTCCAAAGTTTGAATCAATAGATATTGACACACCTGAAGATTGGGATTTAGCAGTAGCCATTAGTGGGCATATGCAAGATGGAGTAGAATGTTGAAGGTTCTTATTACTTGCCCCCCAATGTTAGGAATGATTGATAACTTTTCTAATATATTCGAAAGGCATCAAGTAGAGATTACAGCACCAAATGTTGTTCAAACATTATCAGAAAAAGAGTTGATAAGCTTAGTTCCTAAACACCATGGATGGATTATAGGTGACGATCCAGCAACGAGAAAAGTTTTTGAAGCTGGAAAAATGGGGAGCCTAATTGCTGCAGTGAAATGGGGTATTGGCGTAGATAATGTTGATTTTGATGCATGCAATGATCTAGATATCCCAGTAGATAATACACCTGATATGTTTGGAAATGAAGTTGCTGATGTTGCAATGGGGTATGTAATTGCTCTAGCCAGAGATACATTTATTATTGACAGAGCAGTTAGAAAAGGAAAATGGATAAAGCCAAAAGGAATATCACTATCAGGCAAAAAAGTTGCTCTAATCGGATTTGGTGATATCGGAAAAGCAACTTCTAAGAGACTATTGGCTGCAAATATGACAGTAGTGGCATATGACCCTGTTGCGGATGATAATCAAGACATGCCTGATGTTTCGAGGGAAGTTTGGCCAGAAGGCATCAAGGATGCTGATTTTATTGTAATAACATCCTCTCTAACAAAATCTAGTTTCCATTTATTAAACGAAGACATATTTGATAAAGTAAAAGATGGTGTTCGAATAATAAATGTTGGAAGAGGACCTATCATAGATGAAATTGCATTAGAAAATGCACTGAAAAATGGAAAAGTCACATCTGCTGCGCTTGATGTTTTTGAAAAAGAGCCTTTGCCTCTAGATTCTTATCTTCGAGAACACCCTCACTGTATTTTTGGATCACACAATTCATCTAACACCATTGATGCTGTAGAACGCACAAGTATAATAGCCATAAATAAGTTATTTCACTTTATGAAAACTTGAATAACAAAATGAAAAAAGTAGCGATAATTACTGGTTCAAATGGCGGAATAGGTCAGCAGCTCTGCAAATCTTTCACTGATAATGGTTATCACGTTATTGGTACTGACATTCATAAATCATCAAAATTTATAATTGGAGAATATGTCTCTATTAATTTGGACAAACTATGTAACAATAAAAAGTATAGAGATGATTATATAATAAAGTTGACTAGTAGCTGTCAATCAGGACTGGATGTACTTATTAATAACGCCGCTGTTCAAATTGTAAAACCAATTGAAAAACTCTCATTTGAGGATTGGCAGTTAACCATGAATGTAAATTTTAATTCTATTTTTTTGCTAGTTAAAGGTTTATATAAAAAAATAGAGCTAAACAAAGGTTGCGTAATAAATATTTCAAGTATTCATGCTAACTTAACTAAACCTGGCTTTTCTGCATACGCGGCAAGTAAAGCTGGTCTAGTTGGACTTACTAAATCTCTAGCAGTTGAATTAGGAAAAAAGATTAGAATTAATGCGGTATGTCCAGCTGCGATCGAAACAGAAATGTTAAAAGAAGGGTTCTCTAAAAATCCGGAGCTATTGGATGAATTAAATAAATATCATCCAGTAGGTAAAATTGGATCACCAGTTGATATCGCTAATGCAGTATTATTTCTTGTAGACGAAAAGAGTAATTTTATTAATGGAGCTACGCTAACTCTTGACGGAGGGATTTCCAGTTCGTTGCATGATCCTGACAGTTAAAAAAATATGATTAAAGCATTTAAAAATATTTTATTTACAGTTCCTTCTGTATACGAAAGTAGGCACATGATACTTTCGCTATCAATTTCAGATTTTAAATACCAATTTCTAGGATCGTATATGGGTATGATATGGGCCATACTTCGTCCATTAATATTTATATCAGTAATAGGTTTTATTTTTACTATAGGTTTTAAAAGATCTATGTTGAACAGTGAAGTACCGTTTGTTGTTCACTTGCTTACCGGTTATGTACCATGGTTATTTTTTTCTGATTCTGTATCGAGTTGTATGAATTCTTTTGTCCAAAATAGAATTTTAATTAATACGCCAAAATTTAAAATAGGTTTCCTGCCGTTAATTAGATTAATAACTTCTTTTTACTCACATTTAATTTTTTTCTTATTATTAATTTTAGTTTTAACCTACTACGGATATTATCCAGATATTTACTGGATACAATTACTTTTTTATCTTTTTTGTTTATCGCTTTTAATATATTCTTTTGGTGTATTAATTGCATCGTTACGTGTTTTTTCAAAAGATGTTGCTGAAGTGGTCGGCATTATTTTACAGATAGGATTTTGGGTCACACCTATTTTTTGGTCGCTGAGTCTAATTCCTCAGGAGTACCACTCAGTGATAAGCTATAATCCTATGGTGTATATTATTGAAGGATATAGAGACTCTCTTGTAAATAAAATCTGGTTTTGGGAAGTAAGTGGCTTTTTAAATTATTTAATTACTACCTCATTTTTCCTGATTTTTGGAAAGCTCATATTCACCCGATTGAAACCTCACTTCTCAGATGTAATATAATGGAAGAAGAAATAATTGTTAAAGTTAGTAATGTTTCAAAAGACTACAGAATTTATAAGAGAGATTCTGATAGGCTAAAAGAAGTTTTTAACTTAAAGGGTAAAAAATATCATACAATTTTTAATGCTTTGAGGGACGTATCTCTAGAGCTTCGAAGAGGTGAATCTTTAGGGCTTATAGGAAGAAATGGGACTGGAAAATCTACATTACTAAAAATCATTGCTGGGTTGTCTGAAGCGACCCAGGGCCAAGTTTCTACAAAAGGAAGTTTAGCAGCTATACTAGAACTCACTTCAAACTTAAAATCAGAATTAACTGGAATTGAAAATATAAAACTTAATCTTCAGCTCAGAGGTTTTAAAAATAATGATATAGAGAAAAAAACTCATGAGATAGGTAATTTCACTGAGTTAGAAGAATTTCTAGATAGAAAAGTTAAAATGTACAGTAGTGGCATGAAGTCAAGGCTAGGGTTCGCGATTGCCACGTCCTGTGATCCTGATATATTGATTCTTGATGAAGTATTAGCTGTCGGTGATTTCTCATTCCAGACTAAATGCCTTGAAAAAATAAATTCTATGCGAGAAAGAATGGCAATATTATTTGTTTCTCACTCTATGAACAGTATAAGGCAGTTTTGCAATAAGGCGGTTGTATTTGATAGCGGCACTGTTGTCTATGAGGGAAAGTCAGAGGACGCGACAGCTCATTACATGAAATTAGAGAATAAAAAAAATAAAGAAGTACTTGAAACAAAAGTATTAAAGAAAAAGAAAACATCTGAATCCTATGGGACTTTATTCAGTAATAAGAAAAAAATAACAGATGTTTTCTATAAATGGAATAAAGAAAATTATATAAAAAGTGAAAAGATGATATTTGAATTTTCATTCAAGTTAAACTTCAAGCCACATAACCTGATTATCGGCATACCTATATGGGACTCATTAGGAAACATGGTCACCTCAATGTCAACTGATCAAGACGATAGCGTGACCGCAAGATTTGAGGATGGAACTTTTTATGGTAATCTTTCTCTGAAAAACATCTTTTCACCCGGAGAATATATCAGTATTCTTTCTATCTACGATGGAGCGGAGGCGTTATATAGGCAGTTAGATAACTTTACAGCTGATGTTCACAAGCACCGTTATTTTGGTCATATGACACCTGAACATAACTGGACTATTGAAAAAAAATAATATGGACAAAAACTCTAAAATAACAATCAGTGTGATTGTTCCAATCTTTAATACACAGAAGTATCTGTCAGACTGTTTAGATAGTATTATCAACCAAAGTTTAAAAAATATTGAAATTATTTTGGTAAATGATGGTTCTACAGATGGAAGTGCTGAAATTATAGAAGCTTATAAGAAAAAGGATCCAAGAATAACTGCAATATATCAAGAAAATTCTGGACTGTCTGGCGCAAGGAATACCGGAATAGATGCTGCAAAAGGTGATTATCTATCATTTATTGATAGCGATGATGAAATAGCAACTTATATGTTAGAAAAAATGTATAAAGAAGTGATAAAAAATAAATCGGAAATTGTGCAGTGCAGATATAAAAAACAAAATAAAGGTCAATCGTCGGAGCAAAATGACAGTTATGTAAGCACATGTCATCTGAATGTAGATGCCTTGGATATGTTTAAAAACGTATTAGCATGTAAAGCATCAACTATGGCATGCGATAAAATTTTTAAAAGAGAATTATTTACAGACAATAAAATATATTTTCCATTAGGCATTATGCATGAGGACGTAGCTACAATTTATAAAGTATTCCATTTTGCAAAGACTTACTCTGCTGTCGATTATATAGGTTACTTTTGGAACATTAGAGAAGGGTCAATTAGTCAAACTGTATCTAAAGCACATATACAAAATTTCTTTATGATATTTGAGGATACTAAGAAGTTCCTTATAAAGAATGAAATTTATGAGCTTTATGAGTGGTGCTACCTTAGAAGATGTTATCATTTTTCGTTGGGTGTTTTCGAGAGAATAGTTAAGTGTAAATCGCCTGATCTTAATATTACCAGTGCAGTAGAATCTGTCTTTTCAAAACTTGACGAAAACGGACTTGGTGACAAAAATCAATACATGAGATTAAGAACAATTGACCAAAAATTATTTGATAGATTTGCATTATGGCGAGCATATTATGACTATGATGGTCACATTGATGCCGCAGCTTATGATCTTGCGGTAATGCAACAGCAATTATATGATATTAAAAATTCAGCTGCATATAGACTTGCGCTGATGATAAAAAAAGTAGCAGTTAAAATTGCCCCACCAGGAGGGAAATTTAGGGATATTATCAGATACTTTTTGTACAAAAAAGATAAATATAAGCCTGAGACAGAACGTGTTAAAACAACTATGCCGATGCTAGCCAGTAATGAACGGATTACTCAGACTGAAAAACTTAAGATACAAAACTTAAAAGATAAATTTAAAGGAAAACGTTGTGTAATTATTGGCAACGGCCCTTCACTAAATAAATGTGATTTATCGTTACTAAAAAATGAGTATACTTTTGGCGTGAATGGTATTTTTTATAAAACTCACAGTAGTGGTTTTAGACCATCATTTTATATGGTGGAAGATGGACATGTTATTGATGATAATCTCAGCCAAATCAATAATTATGAAATTAAATATAAATTTTTCCCTTCCCTTTACAGAGAAAAAATTACTTCATCAGATAATAATTACTTCTTCTCAGCTGATCTTGGGTTTTACCGTTCAAATCATTCCCATTATGAATCACCCAGATTCTCTAAAGAATTTTCTGAAACGGCTTATTGCGGACAATCTGTTACCTTCTTAAATATGCAGCTCGCGTATTATTTAGGTTTCACTGAAGTTCATCTTATTGGGATGGATTTTTCTTATCAAATAAGGAAGTCGGACCAAAAGCATGGCCAAACATTGATTTCAAATGAGGACGATGTAAATCATTTTCATCCAGATTACTTTGGCAAAGGCAAAAAATGGCATGATCCTAAAGTCCATAATGTAAAGGTGTGCTATGAGTATGCTAAAGAAGTATTTTTAAGTTCAAATCGAAATATCTATAATGCTAGTGTGGGAGGAAAACTCGAGGTATTCCCAAGGGTTAATTATGGTGATGTTTTTGGTAAAGTTAGGTAATATAGGTTATTAAAGTAAAAAATGATTACTAAATACGCCCTCCTAGGAATAGCATATGTAGGAATATTTTTTTCAATTAACATAATACACTTTCACTTTTTCAGTCCATCAGTCATACTATATTCCTTACTTTTCGATATATTTTTAGCATTAATCTTTCTGATTATAATTATTTTATTTCTTCACTCAAAGGAATATTTAATACGAGATATATTGTTAACAACATTTTTTCTAATTTCTGTTACTTTGTCACTTGTGTTATATGCATTTGTAATACCAACTGCGATAGATAGATCACTTTCTGTCTATTTACTAGAGAAAATAGAAACTAATAACGGCTCCATGACCATTGCGGAGCTTGACAAAATTGCCCGTGAGGATTACTTTGATGAGATGTTGGTTGTCGATGTAAGAATCGATGAACAGTTAGCAACCGGATCGATTGAGGTTATTGGTGATAAAGTTGTTATCACTAGCAAAGGAAAAAAGATGCTTACAATATTTTCTTTTGTTAAGACCTATCTTCTTCCCGATAAGAATGATTGACCAATATAATGAGTAAAAACGTAAATATTTATTTAGTTTCTTTACTATTTTTGATTTCCCTATTATTTTCAAACATCATGTTTTCTGGTCTACCTCCATTTTTAGGTGATGCATCTTATATAGATTTTAATATAGCAAATTCAATATTATCTGGTAATGGTTTTTCATACGGGCCCAACATAAATGGAGACTTTATTGCATTTGGTAAAAGACCACCTGGATTCTCTATCATAGTCGCGTTTATAATGTACTTCAATATTGAAATCATTACCGCAGCTATGATAACGACTGTGATATCTTATGCATTGTTACCTGTCTTTGTTTTCTTGTCATGTAGAAAATTTTTTAGTAGTTTTAAATCATTTCTCGTTGCATCTATAGTTCTTCTCCATCCTAGTTTCATTTATTTTAGCAAAATAGCAGCTCCTGAAATTATTGGTGTCCTAATTTTATCTCTGACCCTATATATCTATTTGGAATGGATAGACAGAGAGGAATCAAATAAAAAGAACCTTATAGTCTCATTACTTCTGGGTTTCATTCTTGGAATAACCATATGGTTCCGATATGCAAATGGGATTTATGTTTTAATTTTTTCAGCTCTAATTTTCTTTTATGCGTGTATCTATGATAAGGCAAGAATCAATGCAGCACTGTCTCTGTTAATAGGCGGGCTAATATCTATCTCATTGCTAGTTAGGAATTTCATATCCACCGGCAATTTGACTGGACACCCCATAAATAACGTAAAGACCAATGATATGGATGTTGCAATTGTAAAATCACTAAATGTTATAACGAATAATAAACTTAAGTTTGATGTAAATAGTGAATATGCAGCTATACTTTTTATATTTTTACTTTTTCTATTAGCTGTATCAGTCATTGTAATAGCATTGAAAAATAAGATTATATTTAAACTAATGCCTATTGCCATTATGCCGTTAGCATATTTGTTGTTTTTCACATACATTCAGTCAACTACAAGAGTAGATGATGTCAGCACTCGTTATTTACTACCTTTTATACTTTCAGCAGCAATCCAAGTAATGTTTATTCTCTATTATTTAGATTACAAACATCGATTCTCTAGTTTTCTAAGACTTGTTGTTCTTTTAAGTGTTGTTAATTATGGTTATGCCAGCGTAAAAATTGGGTCTTTCAAACGAGCATATGGTGATAAAGATTACTCTCCAGAAACTATAAATTATATTCTAAATAATATCGAGAAAGGGTCTGTAATAATTGGAAATAGATTCCTTGCACAGCTTTTTATGCACTCAGTAGATTATAGCATGATGGGTCTAAAATTTTATTCGAGATACAATAAAGATTATGGTAGAAAGCTTAGTTATGATAAAGAAGAGTTGCTAGAAAAGATTCTTAAACATAATATTAAGTATTTAGTGATATTTACTGGCAGTGATAAAAAAGAGCACTTCCTGGCCAGAGACGATTATGGTGAATTTATAACATCTATAGTTGCAGGCGATAGTGATATTATCAAAAAAAGAATGCAACTCAATGACGGAATGATTATACAGTTCAAAGAATACTCAGATCTAGAGTCAATTTACAATTATTTTAAAAATGGGTTGGACTTACTTGGTGAAAATCAATCTCAATTTAAAGTAAAAGTTGACTCATCAGGTCAAATAACATCTTCCAAGGAGGGAATTTATATAAACGATAAAGACTCCAATGGTTTTACTAGTATAAGCCTCGGATTCAATGAAATTCAATCCGTATACGCTGTTAAAATTTCATATAAAGCGCTATCTAAAAATATAGGTAAAATCCAAGTGTCACTTAATGATAAAGATGAGTTCGCTTTATATGAGTTTAATAAAAATCAGATAAAATTCGATCGTATTAGTCTACGCGATAATAATATGATTAAGAAAACCAGTAAATTCTCTATGGATAACATCAGTAAAATGAAAATGAAGATTTATACTAAAAGTGAAAACAAAGAAATTAAAAACTTCAAAATTAATTCAATCACTTTCTACACTAAATAATATTATGACTGCCCCAAAAGACTTTATAAGTATTTCTCATCAAATAGGTTCTCAAAAAAACTTAGTACAAGGTGCTGGTGGAAATACATCGTATAAAGAAGATAATATAATGTGGGTTAAAGCCTCCGGGACTTGGCTATCCGAAGCGATTATTAAGGATATCTTTGTAGCTGTAGACTACAAGAAAATCAGAAAAAATATTGAAAATAAAATCAATAATCCTATAAGTGATTCTGTAATTTCTGAGTCCATATTAAGACCTTCCATAGAGACAACCTTACACGCTTTAATGCCTCATAAGGTTGTTATTCATACACATCCAGTTGATGTTCTCTCATGGCTTGTTGGCGAAGATGGAAAAACCCTAATTGATGATAAATTAACTGATTTTTCATGGTGTTGGATACCCTATACTAAACCAGGGGAAAGCCTCACCAATGTCATTAAAGAGAAACTTGATAATAAAATTGTAGATATATTATTCTTGCAAAATCATGGTTTGGTTATAGGAGGAGATAGTTGCAATGACGCAATCAATAAGATGAACAAACTGATCTCTAAGCTGAAAGTTAAACCAAGGGATTTTGACGAGTTAGATAACGAATTACTTAATCAGCATGCTAATACTTTGGATATGAGATTGCCAAAATACCCCATAATTCAATCTCTAGCATTTGATGAAATATCATTCAATTTTTGTAATATGCGTAGCGGAGTAGTATTTCCTGATCAGGCCGTATTTTTGGGAGCAAGTATTCCTTGTTTCAAGAACTCAAGTGAAGTTAATAAAGAAACGCCTTTGTTAGTCATACAAGATAAGGGAGTGTTTGTATCGTGTTCATCAAAAAAAGATGTTGATGAAATTTTATTCTGTTTAGCTGAAGTGTTGCTCAGGCTTGAAAAAGAACAAATGATTAGATATCTCGAAAAAGATGAAATTTCTAGCTTGCTTGACTGGGACGCAGAAAAGTACAGGCAGAATTTAAGCGAATAATGCAAGTTATTATCCCAATGTCAGGCTTTGGAGAGCGCTTTCGAAAAGCAGGATATACAGTACCCAAACCACTAATTGAGGTCGACGGCAAACATATTATAGAGCATATTATAGAGATGTTTTCTGCTACGGACGATTTTATATTCATTTGTAACAGCGATCATCTTAAGAATCCAGACTATAAAATGAGAGAAATTCTTACACGGATTGCCCCAGATGGAGTTATTCATTCTATAGAGCCACATAAACTCGGTCCGATACATGCAGTAATGCAAATAATAAATTTTATTGATAAAGATAAAGCCACTCTTGTCAACTATGCAGATTTCACATGTGATTGGGATTATTCACACTTCTGTAAGAAGATGAGGGAAAGTGATTGCGATGGGTCTATCCCAGCTTACAGAGGATTTCACCCACACACTTTATGGAGCAACTACTATGCGTATTTAAAAGAAAATGATTTGAAAGTTGTTGATATCCAAGAAAAGACACCATTTACTGATAAGCCAACAGAAGAGTTTGCATCAAGTGGAACATACTACTTCAAAAATGCTTACTTAATGGAGGAATATTTTAAAAAGTGTATAAAACAACACTTAATGGTTGGGGGTGAGTATTACGTTAGTATGGCATATAAGCCTATGATAGACGATGGACTAAATATAGAGATTTATGAGCTAAACCATTTTATGCAATGGGGAACTCCACTTGATTTAGAAGAATATCAATATTGGTCAGGTATATTTTCATCTATGGTAAAAAAGAGAGATTATCCAAGACATAATGGCACGAGGATGATGCCTATTGTCGGTCAAGGAAGTAGGTTTATCAAAGAGGGTTTTGTTGTCCCAAAACCCATGATAGAAGTATCAAAAGATTATATGGCAGTAAAAGCCTTACAACATTTGCCTAGAACAGAAAGAACAAGGGTAGTACTGCGAGATGATATGGAAGAAAAAGATCTTCTAGTAAAGAGATTGAAAGATAGTGACAAAAATACAGATTTTATATTTCTAAATAAAATGACAGATGGTCAGGCCAGTACATGTTATGAGGGTCTATCTGGTTTGTCTAAAGACGAGCCACTAACTATCGCAGCGTGTGATAATGGAATGGTATATGATAAAAATTTATTCGATGAACTTTATAATGACAACAGTGTAGATATTATTGTTTGGACTGCAAGAGGCTATCCAGGTGCTATAAGAAATCCAAAAGCTTATGGTTGGGTTGAAATAGACGAACTCAAACATATAAGGAAAGTCTCTGTAAAAGAACCGTTGAGTAACCCCAAAAGTGACCCGGTTGTTACCGGGACTTTTACCTTTAAAAAAACTAAAGATTTCATATCCTGCGTTGATAGGATGAAAAGTAGAGAAGGCAAAATTAATAACGAGTATTATATAGATAATGCTATAAATGATGCACTAGAACTTGGACTCAAATGTTCAATTCTTGAGGTTGAGTACTTTATTTGCTGGGGAACTCCTAATGATCTCAAAACTTTTGAATACTGGCAGAAATGTTTTGATGAATGGCAGTACCATCAATATGATAAAAAGCAGGAGCACCCCTAAACTATTTTTTATATATACATGATCTATCACTCTTTAAGAAATAATATAATTAA
>MDTC01220268.1_pt1 | contig 13523 bp, 10 predicted proteins | sample 811181 | NCBI WGS metagenome assembly MDTC01 (sample SAMN05326644, study PRJNA326480) | marine metagenome | isolation source: seawater | place: Pacific Ocean: North | collected 2011
CTCCATTCCCCAAAGCACCGCGGCCTCGATCTCAGCATCGGGAAGAATGACAAACGGACTCTTCCCACCAAGCTCCAGAGTGCTTCGCTTTATCCCAGTCGATGCCGCTTTGAGAATTCGAACACCAGTTTTTGTAGAACCTGTAAAAGAGACCATGCTTGTGGCAGGGTGGGACACAAGAAATTCTCCAACTTCCGACCCTGACCCTGACACAAGATTAAAAACCCCAGTCGGAGCACCGGCATTCTCGAAGATCTCCGCAAAGAGCAGAGGGCATCCCGGTGCCAACTCGCTAGGTTTTACGACCACAGTGCAACCCGCTGCAATAGCTGTTGCTACCTTTATTGCGATTTGAGAGAACGGGAAGTTCCAAGGAGTAATACTGGCCACGACCCCTACAGCTTCGTGGAGCAGAACCGAATGATTGAGGACTTCTTCCATCCGAAACTCCTCTAAGATCTCAACCAAGCCTTCGATAACAAGTACCGGAAGAGCAGTTATCGCAACCCGCGCAGCAGAAATGGGCATCCCGACTTCTGTTGCCCAAGTGCTAGCAATCTCCTCTTGTCGATCAATGATCCCGTCGCGAATCGAGTGCAACACATCTTGACGATCAGTAACTGACGTTGCGGACCACCGAGGGAACGCTCGGCTCGCCGCATCAATCGCTGAGTCAATTTCTTCTCGGCTAGCCTCTGGAACTGAATAGATAATCTCCCCTGTGCCAGCGTTAGATACAGGGTGACAGTTCTTGTTGCGACTCTCGAGCCACCTCCCATCGATATACAAACAGTCGGTGTTCAAGGTTCCTCACTATTCAGGTCTAGCCATCATCGATTGTATTCCCGGTTGGCTTGATGCACCAGAGTTCATCCGGCGACCTTGATGGCCACCGCAGGATTTCCTCATTGGACGTCAACCTGTCTAGTCTTCTTCTTGTGCTTCATTGGCCGGGGTGTTCGTAGGAATGGAACGAAACTGTCGAGACGTCAGGGTGGCAAACCGGATCGATGGCTCTCCTTGGGTCATCCGAGTAATCGAATATCAAGGGGATGCCCCAGGGTCATCAACTGCCATTCTCGGCGGCATGTATGGAGACAAACCGATGAGTTGCCTTGCCGTCCACCAAATTGACCGCCTTCTGAGAAACAAGGCAGAACTATCTGGATCAGTGATCTTGGTACCAGCGGCTAATCCCCCAGCCCTAGAGGTTGGGAACCGGATCAACCCCGATCACTTAGCCTTGAACCGACGTTTTCCTGGAAACATTTCAGGGTTCCTGACTGATCAGATAGCGCGGGCCCTTGTAGGCGAAGTTCTTGTGGGAGTCGATTGCATACTTGATCTCCATTCAGGAACGCCCTCAATGGCACTCTGGTATACCTATGACTTCGGTGATCTTGAACTCTCGTCCGCCTTTGGATACCTGCCCGTCATAGAAGGCCAGCATTCACCCGGCCAATTAGGAACAGTGGCAACCGAGCGAGGAGTTGGCCTCTTGTTGCCGGAATGGGGGGGTGCCACTCTCACACAGTTCACCGCAGGAGTCGAGGGAGCAATGAACATCTTGAAATTCCGAGGCCATTTACCCGGCAAAAGCAGCGGACCAAAGTCTGTCCCTCTCATCAGAGATCGCCAACTTCTACTTGCTTCTACCCACGGTGCTCTAATAAGCACAGTTGAACCATCACGGGTCGGTGGTCCGATAAACAAAGGAACTTTCGCCGAGATTGTTAATGTGACAAATGGTGCTACCGGTGAAGAGTTTCTGGTAGAAGAGGAGCAGGCACTCCTGCTAATGACGGTGATGACTCCCACCATGGTAAAACCAGGTGACTTTGTTGCGATGATTGGTTACCAGGCCGACACCTTGGAAGTTCCGAATTCATAGACAGGTACTAAACCAAGAGTAATCCCCATTGGTCCACAGAACTTCTAGAACCAACCGAGAAGACGAGAAATCCTTATCATTAAGAATAAGGATATGAAAATAGATTTGAGGTAAGCCATATGAAGGTGGCAACGATAGGCGGAGGAACGTTTGGTGAAATGCATATTCGCGCTCTAACGCAGCGAGCACTTCGAGGTGATATCGATTTTGTCGGCTTGGTAGACACTAATCCAGAGGTTTGCAAAACAAGACGAGATATTTATGGAATCGAGACCTACAACGACATCAACGCCTTGCTTAATACAACTAAACCGCAAGCCGTCACAGTGGCCACACCTGACCATCTCCACCAGGAAGTTGTAGTGGAGTGCCTCGGAAAAGGTATCCATGTGCTAGTGGAGAAACCAATGGACACCACTGTCAAAGGGTGCCAAGAAATGGTAGCTGCTGCCAATGCATCGGAGTGCCTACTCCAAGTTGACTTCATGAAACGAAATGACCTTTACCACCTCCACCTGAAGCAAACTGTGGATACTGACGGCCTAGGGCGTATCGCTTATGGCTACGCTTGGATGGAGGACAAGATAGAAGTACCGAGGGACTGGCTCCCAGCTTGGGCCTCTCATTCCTCTCCAGCATGGTTCGTCGGAGTCCACTACTTTGACCTGATCCGCTGGCTCGTTGGCCATAATGCAATAGCCGTTTCGGCTACCGGAGTGAAAGACAAACTCTTATCCATCGGCATTGACACTTACGATTCGATTCAATCCAAGATCGTGTTCCCAAATGGGGTGAGTTTCGTAGTTGACACGGCATGGCACCTCCCCGATGGTAACGAAGCAATAGTCAACCAAGGAATCAAGGTTGTGGGGAGCGATGGGTGGCTTACGGTTGACAGCCAGGATCGTGGAACAAGGGGCTGTGTGCGTCAAGGTCCATCTTCCGAAGCAAGAATGAATACTCCGAACCTTGGGTTTTTCAAAGAGGTTGAAAATCCTGCTGGTCTCAACCACTACTCCGGCTATGCCGTTGACTCGATTGAGGGATTTGTAGATAACGCCTTGGGCCTAGTCCAAGGCTCCCACCAACTCAGCGATCTGGATGGCAATTACCCTTCAGGAATCGATGGTCTCGAAGTAACAAAGATCGCTGTCGGTGTACACGAGAGTGTCGAGTCCGAAGGTGCGCTCATTATGCTGGATGAACTCTAACTCAGAACCCCGATACTGACTTCCGCAGCGGACACTGCAATATTAGGTAGCTAGGGTGAACATTGTGGCTTCCCGTCCTGCTATTCGGCCAAACACTAAACTTCGCAGTACCGAGGTAGCTCCAACGTAGTCCTCGTGGTAAAGGCCGGTCATCTCGCCAGCGGCAAACAATCCGGGAATTGGCAAACCATCGCCATCAACTACTTGGCCTCGGGCATTTGTGGCTATCCCGCCAAAACTGAAAACACCTGCACATGTAACCGGATAGGCGAAGAACGGGGCCTCTTCGATCCGCCGGGACCAGTTCGACTTGGGCGGTATCAACCCTGGCACTGTTGAAAGGCCATCCTTCTCGTTGGGATCAAATCCCTCTTCATCAACTAGAACATGCTCATTGAAATTATCTATCACCATGCCGAGATTCTCGGCGTCTATCCCTATAAGTTCGGCAAGTTCTGCGATCGACTCCCCACGGTAGGGTTCATCACGCTTATCTGTGTTGACAGCAGTCTGATAACCAGGAATTCGCATCACCTTCTCGTCAAATATTGCAAAGGCAGCCCTGCCTTCCTGTTGCTGGACTGACCGGGCAACAACGTCATACAACTGGTCCATCGAGTCGGCCCCTTCATCCATGAACCTGTCACCGTTAGTGTTCACCATTACGCTGTAAGGGACTGTTTGCATCACCGCGGTAAATGTCATCAGGTTGGCTTCACTCGTCCTCGGGTCAACTGGAAGAGGGTGAAACTCATCCCATTGACCAGCAGCCTCAGCCCCAACAGCCAATTGCATTTCAATCCCCTCACCGCGATTGTGACGACCTCCGATCGAAACAGGCGGCACGTTGAAGCCAAGATTACTCTTCATCATTTCAGGATTGCCCTGAAACCCACCAGAGCAAAATATCACCGCCCGGGCCGGGAACATCTCGGTAACACCGTTTGCCTTCTGGGCCTCAAGGCCTTCTAATCCTCCAGCCTTGCTGTACAAGAGACGAGCCGCCGCTGTCTCATAGTGGACCTCGACAACTACTGCTAAAGAGCCTTTTGGGCCAAAGAAATGACCCCGTTCAGCTCGTTCAAGATGTCGGCCGAGAACTTCAACGATCGCCGCACCAGCTCCAACGGGGCGGATTCGAGCGTCATCAGTTGTCATATACAAACGGAGTGGCTCAAAACTCAGACCTTTTGATTCTGCCCAATGCAAGGTCTCACTAGCCATGTTGGCGAGTTCCCTCACATAATCACCTGCCTCAATGGTTTGGGCAGCCAACGTGGAAAGAAAGTCACTATTCAGCGTGTCAGGATCTGACATACGGAAGGTAGCCGTACTCCAACGCGTGTTACCTCCACGCTCATCGCGGTTGGCCCGTTCCAACACTGCTATTCGGAAGTCCCGCTGAGCCTGCTCCTCAGCTGTCTCAATTACCGACAACGCAGCAGCAAGACCAGCAGCCCCGAAGCCGACCACCACAATGTCATATAGGTCATCAGCCATGATTCTCACCAAGAGTTCTGTCTACCAATATGGAAAACTAACGGATGGTCTGAAAGTCTAAAACACAAGCTGACGTATCCATCACGTGGCTCCCACCCTGTAAAGATACTTCCAGGCACCTAGAACATGTTCGTCAACTACATCTAATGGAGGTCGTTAGTGACAAAAGGATTCGAAGGGTACGACGCAGTGGCCCTGGCCGAACTCATAGCAAAGGGTGATGTGTCACCCGAGGAGTTGCTAGAGGCAGCAATCGCATCAACCGAAGAATGCAACGGTGACATCAATGCCGTAGTTACCAAGATGTACGAAGAAGCGGAACGCTTTGTACAAGAGGACCTACCCTCTGATGGACCTCTCCGCGGGGTTCCTTTCCTATTAAAGGATCTCAGAGCACAATACGCAGGAATACCAACGACCGCAGGGAGCAGGTTCTTCACGGACGCAATACCAGACCATGACAGCGAATTGGTCATCCGTTACAAGAATGCCGGACTGGTTATCTTCGGAAAGACGAACACACCTGAATTTGGTGGGAACTGCTCAACTGAGCCAATATTGTTCGGCCCCACGAAGAACCCATGGAACCTCAACCGAACCTCCGGAGGATCCAGTGGCGGAGCGGGGGCAGTTGTCGCAGCTCGCATTCTGCCAGCTGCTCATGGGAGTGACGGAGGAGGCTCTATACGCATCCCGGCATCTTGCTGTGGGGTATTCGGACTGAAGCCAACCAGAGGAAGAAACCCTGCGGGACCCGATTTCGGTGAGGCGTGGAGTGGACTCAGTGTCGAACATGCACTCACTACTTCAGTAAGAGACAGTGCCGTAATCCTTGATGCCTCTGAAGGCCCAGCTCCCGGGGACCCCTACGTCGCCCCACCAAAACAGCGCCCGTACTCAGAAGAAGTGGGTAGAGATCCAGGGCAACTGAAAATCGCCTTTTCCACTACCGCCAGATCAGGCGTACCCGTAGATGCAGATTGCCTACTGGCGGTTGAGCAAACAGCGCTTTTGTGTGAAGAACTTGGGCACCAGGTTATCGAAACCGAACCAAGCTTCGATGGAGCAGAACTTGGCGAAGCAGTCCGCCGGATCATCGGGGCGAACATGATGGCTGGAATCGTTACACACTCCAAGGCAACTGGGCGAGAACCAGGCACCAATGACATCGAACGGGTGATCCAGCTTCGTTCAGGAATGGGGGACGAAATCACCGGTACCCACTACGCGTTAGCCCTCCAAACCATTCACAGAGTAGGTCGCGTCATTGGAAGATTTATGACCAATTTCGATGTAATAATGACTCCGACTGTTGCTCGGCCACCACTCATGCTAGGGGAGTTGAACACCGATACAGATGACGTTCCTACATTCTTACAGAACCTGTACGGGTTCATTCCCTTCACTGCTGTCTTCAATGCAACCGGGCAGCCAGCAATGTCAGTTCCCCTGCACTGGAACGGTGATGGTCTCCCAATTGGAGTTCAATTCGCGTCTGCATACGGAGACGAAGCGACGCTCTTCCGCTTAGCTGGACAACTTGAACAAGCCCGCCCATGGGCTGATCGCCGCCCACCGGTGAATGTCGAGGATTGAGATATCGCATTACGTCTTCTTCAAACGGACCTTAACTAGCTATATCCAATCTATGACACCGACGACGTCGGCTCCCTAGGCAGATTGAGCACCCGCTCCGCAAGCAAATTCTTCAGGATCTCGTCGGTACCGCCCCCGATTCTCATGCCCGGGGTGCCTAAAACGAACTGTGACCAGGCGTATGTTCCCCACGCACCTGAATCGGCTACAAGACGTGGGCCAACCAATAGTGATGCGGCTTCTGAAATAGCCAACAGGGATTGGGTTAACAGCAATTTCAGCATGGCCATTTCTGGCCCCGGGATCCCATCAACAGAAAGGGTGGTGAGCCTCCCATTAGTAAGTTCAAGTAGGCGACTCTTTATCAAGACATCAATGAGACGGGCCCTCACCTGTGGGCTATCTATTCGGCCAAATTGCTGAGCAGTAGCAAGTAACCGTGCCAAATAGTCTCCAATAGGAAGACGATCGGCCCCTAGAGCAGCACGTTCGAGAAGGAGCATCTCCAAAGCGACACTCCACCCAGTCTCCCGTGCACCCAGTATGTGCCACCCTGGGATGCAAACATCATCTAACCAGACTTCGTAGAAAGAACTCCCACCCGTCATCTGGCGTATAGGTCGAACCTCAATACCTTCTTGGTGCATATCCACGAGAAACATCGTCAATCCTCGATGTCTTGGAACCTCCGAATCAGTGCGAGCAAGAATCACACCCAAGTCGGCTTGACTGGCACCAGAACTCCAGACCTTAGTACCTGTTACTCGCCAGTCGGTCCCATCAAACAGTGCCGAAGTAACAACTGCGGCTAAGTCCGATCCCGCATCTGGTTCTGAAAATAGTTGACAAACAAGCTGTTCACCGCGATGAATCGCTGGTAGGTATGAAATCTTTGCCTTCTCGGTGCCGTGGGAAAGCAGGACTGGTGCGAGTATTTCTGTTCCAACCACCGTGTAGTCCTTGTCAGGTAGTTCGAAGGCTCTTTCGACTTCCCGATAGACAGCATCATGATCGGGCGTGAGACCCGCGCCACCGTATTCTCTAGGTCCAGTAATCCAAGCCAGTCCGGCATCAAAACGTTCCCTCAAGTAGGTGCGAGCTGCCATTGCTCGCTCCTCCTCTTGAGTCTCTGTGAACTCACTCAACACGTTCACAGTGTCCGACCCAAAGCCCCACCCAGTCGCCCGACCCTCTTTCTTCACCGTGATCCTAGAAAAGAAAGAAGAGACGTGGTGCCGAAACGCACCTAGTTCATGTCTCAGGCCCTTGTAATCTGTAGTATTCATTGTTCAAAGATTCCTGCACTTAGCCTTGAAGTTCTCACTTGCTGAAACCGATTACTAGACATCACCTTGGATAGGTTAAAATGAAGCGAGAACTACTATCATTATGATGGATGAGACGGACAGTGTCGAATCGACTAATCGCCGTTCTCAGATTCTCCGAGTTGCAGCGGAGATCTTTGCAACCACCGGTTACGACGCCTCAACAGTTCGCGATATTGCAAGCGCTGTTGGTTTCTCTAACTCGGGTAGCCTTTACCACCATTTTGAGTCGAAAGACGCCATACTTTATGAACTGTTACAGCGCTTCTGGGCAACTCGTTGGATAGAGATCAACGCAATTCTCGCCAAACACACAGCTGCATCTGAAGCTCTCCGAAATCTAGTAGAAGGCACGCTCCAGGCGACCATTGATTCTCCGCATGAAATCTCAATCCTGAACAAAGATTCTGCAGTACTGGCCACTTTGCCAGAGTTCTCATTTCTGCGAGAAAATGAATCCAAGTCTGGTGAAGCTTGGCGCACACTTATCACCTCGGCCATTGAGGAGGGGTCTTTCAGGAAAGAAACTGACGTTGACCTCGTGTATCGAACACTAATGGGTGCCATCCTTTGGGGTGGACGTTGGTTCGATCCACGCGGCCATCTCCAAGCAGAACAGGTAGCCGAGAAAATATGGAGAATTGTATTTTACGGCGTAGCCACAACTAGGCAAACTGAACTAGGACAGAATCACTAAAGGCAGCCGAGAGTCACGCTAAATAGGTATCTACAACTTCTTGTGAGTTCTGCATATCAACAGACGACCCCTCCAATGTGTTCTCACCCCTATTCAGAAGGTAAGCATAATCAGAGATAGCTAACGCCATAACCGCGTTTTGTTCGATCAAGAGAATCGTAAGTCCTTCCCGATTCAGCCGTATAAGTGCCTCGTAGACTTGATCAGTCACAGACGGTGCCAACCCAATTGCCGGTGAGTCAACCAGCATCAGCTTCGGGCGAGTCATAAGGATCCGCGAAATTGCAAGCATCTGCTGCTCACCTCCACTCAAAGACCCGGCGTGCTGGCGCCTACGTTCAGCCAACAGAGGGAACAGTTCGTAACATTGCCCTAGCGTTTCGCTAATCGAGCCACGCTTCGCATAGCCTCCCAACAAGAGATTCTCCTCGATGGTCAGAGGCGCAACAACCGACATCGGACGCTCCGGGAGAAATGCCAATCCCTCACGCACGATCCTGTAGGGAGGCCACCTCGAAATATCGAAGCCATCGAATACAACGGTCCCACCGGCTGACCGCTTATAGCCAGCTATGGTCCTCATCGTCGTAGATTTCCCAGAACCGTTCGCTCCTATGAGCACCGTCAGGGACCCTTCGTGCACCTGGAGGTGAACGTGCCTTACAGCTCTAATGCTACCGTAGTTTGACGAGAGATTCGATACGGTCAGCATCTGCTTGATTTCCAAAATATGCCTCAATTACATCTGGACGTTTCATGACATCCCTCGGTTCCCCAATACCAAGTATTTCTCCGAAGTTCATCACAGCAGTACACTCACAATAATTCAAGATGAGTTCCATATTATGCTCAATTACTACGAGAGTTAAACCGCGCTCCTTTAGTTCGATAAGGAGATCACCAATAGCCATTGTTCCGTATTTATGCATGCCTGCAGTTGGCTCATCAAGCAAAAGAATTTCTGGATTTCCCGCCAAGGCTCGCGCAATTTCTAGACGTCTCTGATTTGCATAAGAAAGTGTATTGGCAAACTGATCAGGGGTTCCAATGATTCCAACCTTTTCCATTAGTTCCCTGGCTCTTTCTGAATTTTCTCTACGTTCATTACGATCACGCTGGGACAATACTATAGCGTCAAAGAAGTAACTATTTTGAGTGGAATGAAATCCAGTCATAATATTTTCTAACACAGTAAGTTCTTCTACGACTTGAATCGTCTGAAATGTTCGACCAATGCCTGCTCGCGCAATCTCGTGACTCGCCGCGCTAGTGTAATCTACGTCATTGATATAGATCTTGCCTTTATCGACCCGAGCGAGACCCGACACCAGCGATAAGATTGTTGTCTTTCCTGCTCCATTTGGCCCAACGATACCGAAGATTGAACCCTTCGGAATTTCAAAACTAAGGTCCTTGACTGCGGCAACGCCACCATAATGCTTACTTACATTCCGAATAGAAATCGCCGCGGGTTGCTCCTCCCATTTGACTGACTGTAGTGGTAGCCCAGTTACCTGTTTCACAATCTCTCTCTCAACAACTGCTGTTTCATCGCCGTTGCGACTCCGGCTTTCCTGTTCAGCATCCAACCGTTGGGCTCGTTCCTCACGCCTACGCTGCCGACGGCCAGGTTCTACTAGTCCTCGCGGCAAGTAGATCATCACAAGGATCAATGCAAATCCAAGTGCAATCCGCTCGCCTTCTGGAAGAATTTCCTTGATCACTTCAGGCAATAGAGAAAAGACAGTCGCTCCCACAATTGCTCCCAACCAATGGTAGGCCCCGCCCAACACCACGGATGCCAGCATGATAAATGCCAAGTTGACGTAGAAGCTGTCAGGACCGAGGTACTGCAAGAGATTAGCGAAGAGCGCACCACCTACACCAGCGATTCCACCACTAAGCAGGAACGCTGTCATGCGGACTCTAGCTGAATTCATTCCTAACGAACCTGCCAGGTCAATATTGATTCTCACGGTTGCCACCGCGAGCCCAAATCGTGATCTTCTGTGTCTATAAAATACCCAGGCTGCTAGTAGTAAAACAACTAGGATATGCCAGGTAGTGGTCTGCTGCCCGATTCGCCTACCCTGCGAACCACCAGTAATTCCTACGAAATTCAAAACCAATACTCGGACAATTAGAACGAGAGCAATCGTTGCGAGAGCAATCCAATGGCTCTCCAAACGGAGGATGAGTAGACCAAAGAGATATGCCGTGGCCATTCCAACCAGACATCCAACCAGCAGAATGATCTCAATACCTATCCCATAGTCCTCCGTCATCACCAGAGCGCTGTACCCAGCGACTGCTGCAATAGGAGTTGATGCGAGACTCAATATCCCAGCAGCTAAAGCAGCATAAGTACTAAGAGCAAACAACGAATTAACGAGGGTGAACTCAATGGTGCTGCCCCATGCTGCCCAAAGTCGCGAGATCATGCCCTTAGCCGCACTTCCCTAGTGCCCAATAGTCCCTTAGGTCGAATGATGAGAACGAGGAGTAACAAGCCGAATGCAATCGCATCACGAAACGTATTAGACACGTATTGGCCCCCAAGCACCTCACTGAGGCCAACAATAAAACCTCCCAGCATCGCCCCTCGTACATCACCAAACCCTCCGACGATAACTGCAGCAAATCCTTTCAATAGGAGCCCTTCACCTAGTGTGAATGACACGTTATTTGTCGACATAGCAGAAATCACTCCGGTCAAACCAGCAATAGAACCAGCTAGAAAACTGGTCATAATGATCATCGTTCGAGCGTTGACTCCAGAAAGGGATGCTGATTCTTGATTCGCACCAACAGCCCTCATTGCTGCCCCTACTTTGGTACGTTGAAGAAAGAAGTACAACAACAAGAAAACAATTACTGATGCTCCAATACTTATCAGTTGTCGCATCGGCAAAATGAGGCCCCAGAAGCGGTACGTGTGCAAAGGAAGGACCTTCCTGGGGAAACTGTGGATCTGAGCGTCAGTGACAATCAGCGCCAACTGAAGCATGACAATCCATGCACCTATGCTAGTAATTATCGGACCGAGTTGACCTCCTTCCCGGTTACGAAGAGGCTGAAAGGCAACTTGATCTATAAGGACACCTAGACATCCCGCACCAATAACTCCAATTGCTAGTCCCTGATAGAAACTCACTCCAGAGGTAACCGCGTACCACGCGATGATTGCTCCCCAAGTCGCATATACACCGTGGGCAACATTCAGAATATTCATAGTGGCGAATATCAAGCCAAAACTCATAGCAAACATGGCATAGGTAGAACCGACAGCGAAACCGTTAATCACCTGCTGAAGAAGGAGTTTCATGACAACACCACATTACCTAGTTGTTCACAATAGAGGTGTTGCAACGAACAAAGACTAGTCACTGTCCAGTTCAAGTCCAGTTCCACAACCATGGATGACACGGTCAGGGTTTCCCTGAGTTCTGGCAATGCAGGAGCCAGGGAAACCCTCTAACCGTGTTACTTATTGACATTCGCTAGGAGGCCAGCGGAGGTGCCGTCCCAAACAGTCTGGGTGCCATCAGAGCTCCACTGGACGTAGACAAAGGAGTCAGTTGGGGCTTCATGGTCGATGTATTCCAACTGACCTTCTGGCGTATTAGCTCCAGTGAGGCTTTCAACTCCTGCCAAAACAGCAGCCCGATCGTAAGAGTCGGCGGCCTTAATGCCATTGAGAAGCATCCAAGCAGCCATATACCCCTGTGCGGCAAATATGTCGGGTTCGACATCTTGATTCGCGTTCCACAACTCAGTGAAATGCTGGCTAGCCGAAGCCGGATTGCCTGGGAAGTAAGCCAACGGGAACACCGTGCCCAAAAGGGTGTCACCGGCCTGTTCGAAAATAGACTGCGGGGCCAACGCAAGGTTGCCGACAATCGGGCCGTCATAGCCGCGATCGCGGAGCTCGGCGATCATCAACACCTCGGTATTACCCAACTGCCCGGTAAACACAATGTCTGGATTCTCAGCTATGACCTGAGTGGCCGGCCCGCTCATATCAGTGTCATCGGCAAAAGTATCGACCACGGCCAACAACTCAACACCTGCGGCTTCAAGGCGTTCGACGTAAATAGCCGAGTCGGCAATCATGCCATCGTTGTCAGCAGTCCTCGTTACGACAGCTGTCGAAGGACCGAAGGCTGCAATCGCATCATCGGTGATAAGCGGTGTACTCAACGAGCCATTCGGGAACGAACGCCAGAACACCGGCGATTCACTGAGATTGGGAGCAATAGCCCCCCACCCGATCATTGCAATCTCGGCTTCCTCAGCCACCGGCAGCAGAGAACCACTTACGCTAGAAAGTGCACAACAGACCACACCAAGAACATCCTCATCGGCGATGAGCTTGTTCAAGTTGCCGATCGTGGTCGCCTGATCACCGCCTGTGTCCTCACCAACCAACTCGATGGTCACACCTGCGCCCAGGAAATTCGATTCGTTGGCCTCCATGACAGCCAACTCAGCGCCATCAGCCAACGGGACACCCGCAAACGCCACGCCGCCACTAAGAATCGGCGTATAACCGATCTTGACCGTCGTAGCAGCTACCGGAGCCTCTACCGGAGCCTCGGACTTAGCAGCGGGAGTTTCCTCACTATCACTCCCGCAGGATCCAGCAAACAAAGTGAGCGCCATAAGAGCAACAGCCCACCGACTCCTAGCCAATCTGATAAGCATTTGGATACCTCTCCTCGCTGATTGAACGAACGCTTAGCCAAACTCCGCAATGTGATCAATGAGTTCAACCAGTAAAAACGCTCTCACATTTGTCAAGAACCCCGACAACAGGGACGGTAATAGATAGTCGGCAAATATTCCAATTTTGGTAAGTATCCCAAATGATGCTTACATGGGTCGGTCAGCCACAAGGGTCTGATAGGTGTGGAAGGATTCATCGACGATGGAGCATGCAGGTCGCTGGGGGCCGTTACCGGAGCATCGTCGACGCAATAACCGCGAATAGTCTTGTGGTACCCAAGGAGTTCGGTTGAAGCCACCAAACGACAGAGGCGGCGAAATTCCGATTGGAGTGGTATCTGTTGCCTCTTATCTCCCCTATTGGTGTCTTTCGGCTTCAACAATCGCCGACGCTCTTGGTACTAAGTCGACAACTACTAGTCGGTTGGTCGCAAGTCATGATGAAGACACCACTTCAATGGCTGTTGAAGCTGCCCGCCGGCTCAGTCCATCCACCAACCCTCCGGAGACTCTCTGGCTGGCCACCACCATGCCTGCATATGCCGACCGGACCAATGCGGTCGGCATGCACGCTGCAC
>MDTC01254171.1_pt1 | contig 13522 bp, 9 predicted proteins | sample 811181 | NCBI WGS metagenome assembly MDTC01 (sample SAMN05326644, study PRJNA326480) | marine metagenome | isolation source: seawater | place: Pacific Ocean: North | collected 2011
TATTGTATCTTTTTCATGATTCGTTTGGTTGTTGGTTGCTGTTGGTTGGTTCACGACATCCAAAGACCGTCGATTCGTTCGCTGTCTGCCCATTCTACTTGATCTGTTTCCTCGTCAACCCAAACGTCGTCGGGTCGTTGGAACTTTGCGGGCCACTGAAAATCAGGATTGTAGACGGGCTTGGATTCGTAAAGACCGTACACGGTGCGACCGTCGAGGTCTTGGATCGGTTCGTTGTATCTGTAAGTGTTTTTCATAATATGTGTGTGGGTTGATAGGTTATAAGTAAGAGCCTCCATAGTAGATTATCTGTCAAGCCCTACTAAGTAAGCGGTTTACAGCTCGACGGTTTTCGTAAGTCTTTAAAAACAACACCGTTACAACACGCCTAAAAAACACCAAACTTTCTTTTTCAGCTTTTCCCGAAAACAGTCGTAAAGTCTTAACTATCAACGAATAAAAAAGTTATTCACGACGACCCTTGCAAAAAACGAAAAACCCATTGAAGCGAGCCGCTGTCTTGCAAGTTGCTAGTTATCAACGGTCTTGTGAGACAGTCAACCGAGTCAAAAAGGTCGTTAAAACAGCAAGATCCGCTTGTTTACTTGAGCTAGAGCCAATTTGAGAGCCGTTTACAGGTCGAGCAGGGCCTTGCCGATTAGGTCGATTTTAGGGCAGATTTTAGAGCCGATCTAGGCGTCGGTCTAGACGTCGATCTAGAGCCGTTTGAAGGCGTCGGTCTAGACGTCGATCTAGACGTTGCAAAAAACGATTTAACACACGAAAACAGGCAAAGCATTTGAGCCGTCGGCTTGAGCCTGTCAGCAGGCCACCTAGCAACGTCGATAGATCGATGCCAAGGCGTTCTTTTATCCCTTGCGCTTGCCGTAGTTCAGCGGGCTTAAAACCGATGCCGTGTCGTCGCCGTGCCAAACCATCGATTAGGTCCTCGCGCATTACCTGCCCCGTGTCATAAAAACGCGCGGGTACACGGGGGTAATTAACGCGCGCGTATATAGCGTTAAGGACTTCAGATTTTTACGTCTAAACTATCTGGGACGCGCTTACAACGACCCTTTAATCGGTCGTCTTTAATCGTAGATCATCGACGTGGTTTTGAACGTTGCTCATATCTTGTTCCAGATACTTTAGTCGTAGGTTTTGTTCTGCATCGGCAGGGAGCGCACCTAGTTCGCCTCTAGGCCATTTAACACGGAACTCGCTGTTTGCTTCTACTTCGTGTCTTATGCGCATACTGTCGATCTCCAGAGCCGTTATACGATTAACGATTACACTGTACGTCCAAACAATCGTACCGATCCCCAGTATCAGTTTTATAGCGAACGCTAGATTGGCTTTGACTTGTGTATTTTCAGAAAGGGTCTCGTTCATCATTGTCGTCATCTTCTAGTAGATCGTCATCAGCTTCGAACATAACTTCATCAGTAGGTTCTACTAGGTAATCGAGTTTAACCATCTCTAAGCAACCGATTATAGTGGCGTGGTTAAGGTCAAATTCGGTACGAAACCTGTTAACGACACCTTGTATCTCATATAAAAAAGCGTCTGTTTGTTCGTTGTTATCCATAGGTTTAGGTAATAGTAGTAAATTAATGTCTTGACGGATCTGAAAACTGGTTATAATTAGTGTTAACGGCTTAGTTTAAATCGTCGTTTAAAACGGCTTCGTACCCGAACGGATTTTAAAAGCAGGTTTTAACAGGGTTCGTTTAAAACGGTAATCGTCCTGACCGTAAGTTGTAACATTATACAGCCCCTCATTCGAACGAGGTTTTTCAAACCAACACCTAACGGTTCGATACCCATGAGTCGCACTATAACGTTGTACGTTTTAATCGTTAAGGTCACGGGTATCACCAAGTAAGGACGTTTGATTGAGCGGTAGTAAACGACGTTTTATAAGCTGCTTGTTTAAAGCGTTCTAGTTCTTCGGTCATCAGGTCGTTCTTTCTTTCGTTGATCTTTAGGTCGGCGTTTACTGCCATTTGCTCGACCCAATATCCTATTGCGATTGCAAGCGCGTCTAAACGGTCGTCTTGAAGAAGCGCACCTTTGTCTTTTGTTAATCTACTTAGTTGGTATAAAAGCATATAACGAGCTTGTTGCTCGATAGGGTAACCTTGTGCCGACTGGAAATCACGTCTTATAACGCTAGGATCGACCACTAATTTGTGTGCATTTAAGACAGGTTCTAGGGTGTCTACTATGCGTTTTTCCTTCTGTATATGATGTCTTACTTCGTTGATAGTAACAGGGTAAACATTGTTGATTACAGGCTTAAAAAGCTCGGTAAACATCCCGTCTCCCATATTAGATTCTACAATGATTTCGTTGACTTTGTAACGTTTAGCTAAACCCGCTAGTTCTTTAAGAACGTTCTCTCCGTAGCCACCACGAATACCGTTACAAGCGTGAACAAACAGATGACCGTTTAGCATTTTTACAACAGCATAAGCTGTTTCATCCTTACCTCGTCCACTGGGGTCTATACTCATTACCGAACCTGTGTACGGTATAAGTTCACCAAGTGTATCAAATGGTCTAAAGAATCTATCTCCGTTGAAACCGACGTTTGGTAAATCCGTCCAGACCTTGTCTGGTGCGCTGGCCCAAACGTACTTTTCATTGGCTAGATCGTTATCTAGGTCGTGTACGATTATATCGTTGATCTTCAGTGGGTATCTATCAGCATCGCTTAGACGTGGATTAAGCATGAACTGTAAGGCGTACCCGCTCCTACCGTAGCTTAGTTTACGTTCTTCAAGGTCAACATCTGTAAAGCGTAACGGTTCTGTTGTCTTACCGATGTTGTTGTCGTTAGCTGTATTAGCGATATAAGGCGATATAGCCCCGTCATAGACCTTTTGGTCGGTGTCCGTACTAACGTACTCACTAGTCCATATACGGGCGTTATAGCCCCTGTCACGAAGCTTGTTGTATATGGAGTCCTCGCATTGGGGTGTACCAAGAAAGATGATACGTGAGCTGTCTAGGGGCTTTACGATAGCTTCAAACTCTTTGACTTGTTCGTCCAGCTTATCTCGCATCCCTTGGGTAGCTGAGTTGTTAGGTACTTCGATGTCGTCTGCTACGATTATGTCTGCTCGACTACCTGTTAGCTGGGACGTTATACCAAGTGACTTGACTGACGGAGCGTGTGAAGCGGGAGCTAAACCAACGTCAAAGCTGATCTTACTAAACCGTTGACCGTCACGTGGTTTAAGACCTTGTAAGACTGGTATGTCGTTAATGATCTTTAAGGTAAACGTCGAGAAGTCATCTGACCTGCTTTTACTGGCAGACACGACAAGGATGTTCTTTGTAGGGTCTAGTAGCAGTTGATGTACTACGTATGCACTACAAATCCACGATTTACCTACGCCACGAAAAGCCATGATGACCGATCGTTTTGGGCCGTCTTGTATGTAGTTTGCTATGTCGTATTGAAGATCCGTTGGATCGGGTAACCCTAGATGCTTCCAAACGACAAACAAGAAGTTACGGAAGTCCCGTAGTTCTGGTGGTACGCTCACTTGGTTTGACGTAACGCTTCCTTGTCTTCGTCGCTGTCGTCGAACGGCAGGACTTGAGCGAGGTTACCAAGAGGCGACCCTTGTTCGCTTAGACTGATCACGTCGTTGTCTTTAAGTAGTTGCCTTGCTCCGTTAAGAATTGCAGCGTTCACCTCGACATCACCGTCTCTCATCTCTTGTATAGATTGCTTATAGGTGTCGGCAAGGAGTACTTGTAGTTCTTCTAATTGTTCGCGTTTTTTCATAATAAATTGTTCAACACTTCCAACGACGTAGCGCTAGAGCCTTTCTAGTCGGTCGTCCTTTACTGTCTTTCATCGGGCCTTTGACTCCGCTCATACGCGCACAGAACGACCGCTTACGACTGCCTCCTCCTGGTTGTGGAGCTTTAAGGTTGGAGCCAGTAGCACGGTTATACTTACGTCTGCCTTTCGCTGTAAGACCGCCTTTCTTGCTTTTCTCGCCGCGACCTATGGATAGTGATACGCCTTTACGCTTCACTTCTTAGGAAATCCTTTCTTCATGTTTGAATAGGCTTTTGAAGAAACAGTCGACTTGCTTTTAGGTCGGCTTATTCCCAGTTTCCTGCGGTTGTTAATATTTGCGTATAGTCCTTTTTTCTTTTTCATAATGTTATCGTTTCATAAGCATTTCCATCATGCGATCTAATTTACTGTTAATTTCTTTGACTGACGTTTCCAACCCGCTCATGCGGTTTTCCACAGCAGTATCCCGTTCACGTTGAGTAGCCAGTTCGACTTCAATCTTGGTAAGACGCTTCTCATCAGTGTCTAATCGATCAGAGAACTTCTTACCGATCCAACCGAATACGCCAAGTACTACGGCAAGAGCTGTGTCGAGGAAGTGGGAGATTTCTTCAGTCATTGTCTTTAAGCTTCTATTTCTTCTACGACTAACGTCCAAGCCAACACTCCACCAAACAACCGACCAGTATGAATGCCGTTTACGTACATCGTGTCAGAACCGTTAGCGCCGTATCGAACGGAGATAGTCTTAGCCGTAGTAGCACCAGGGGCGTATTCATAGACACCATTTAACGGGTACGGGTGAGAGTTTGAAGCAGACGCTCTAGTGCCTGTAATAGCGTGTATGGCATTAGATGTACCGTCAAACAAAGCGGCAGTACATTTAGCTCCCGTAGTGTCACTGGTGAAAGTACCTCCATAGGTTATCCGTAAACGGTTGGTAGCAGCGCTTAATGTTCCCGTGGTAAGCGTAAGTATTTCAACGCCTTCGGTATTTTGTGGTATTGTGTCGTCTGCTGGTAAGTCCGCAGCGGTTGAACTGTAGGTCGTGTATTCAGCGTAATATCGGCTTACGATCTTTCCACCGCCTACGTTCGTCAACTGAGAACCGTCAACAGCGGGTAGCTGAGATGACCCGTTAAGTTGAACGATGTTGTTTGCGCCTGTACCTACGTTTAAAGTAGCAGCCGTACCTAGAGAAGATGTATCCGCTTTAGCTGCCAGTGCTGTTGTCGTTGCGTATGTAGAACCAGCGTCTACGTCTGATACCATTCGTGAGTGTGTCTGTGTAATTGCCATATATAGTGGTGGTTAGAGAGCGGATATTATGAAAGCGAGTAGTTCAGTATACCGAACGGACATTTGAGTAACTTCTTGATAGCCTTCGGTCGGCACGTTCTTAACGTCTACGCTTCCGTCTATCTCTTTTTCGTACCAAGTGTCTCGACAGACCATTGAATACTTAAACGGGTCTAAACCTTCCGCTTCAAACGCAGCTTGTAATTCTTGGGCTATAACACCAACGTGTGTCCTAGCATCATCGCCTTTCTTTTCTACAGCCGATTTAAGACGGTACTTCTTTACCAATGACTTACAAGCGACTGCTACTCTTTTCTCAGCTTCGTCAAGGTCTTGTATGTCTTCTTTAAGGTTTCTATCGGAACCGTTAATGCCTCCCGTAGAGTAAACGTCATCCCAACGTTTTGAGGCAGACCCCAAGTCTTGAGCGTTATCTGCATTAGGTTCCCAGTTACCTGTCGCTTGATCCATTTGAACAACAACCCCAGCTCCTCCGTTGTCAGCTACCCAACTTAGTTGAAGTTTTCCAGCGAACGGAACCAACCTACAAGTCTTTTGATCGACAGCCTGACCGCCCGAATGCATTTCCAAATAACCTAATGAGTCGGTCGAATGTGAAATGACTTTTTTATTGCCAGCCCCTGCTGCCGCCATGTCCCCGACTACTTCCAACTTATAAGTTCCGCTTGCAACAGCGCCTATACCGACGTTCGTGTTTACGTTGAACTCGGTATCCGTACTGCTTATCTTGGCACCCGTGACTGCGTTATTTGCAATCGTGAGAGCGGTAGAACCAGTTACGTCTCCAGTATGGGTAGCGTTCGTGACCTTTGCCGTGTTAGCTGCAACAGATGTGTTGTTCGATACTTCCGTGTCAAAGTCTGATATGGTTGACGCTGCTTGCGTACCTGTATGTATCGAACGGTCTTTTGCAGAGCTGTCCAGTTTGGCGGCAGTAATATTACCGTCTGCAATCTTCGCGGTAGTAATATTAGCGTCCAAGATCTTCGCAGTAGTGATATTGCCGTCTAGGATCTTTGCAGTAGTAACGGAGTTAGACGCTAGTTTATTTGAGTCTACTGCTGAATTTTCAAGTTGAGACGTGCTAACCGTACCAGTCGTTACAGGTATTGCGTACCCACGCTGAACGACCACGATGTTCGATCCCGTAGGAGGAGTACTTGTAAAGGTTATGGTGTTAGCGTCTGCGTTGATAACGTAAGCAACGGAAGGTTCCTGTAGAACTCCGTCTATGGCTACTTCGTACATCGTGTCTCCGTCTAAGCTGATGCCAGAGCCAAAGGTAAACGCAGTACTACCGTCTCCAGCAAAGGTCGTTTTGACTGACTCGGTTGAAGATCCGCTTACGGTGTTTACGATTTGCGTATCGACGTAAGTCTTCGTAGCAGCGTCTTGTACGAGCGTAGGATCGGCAACGCCAGTAATCTTGTTTGCACCCATAGCCAACGGCCCTGACATCGTATCACCAGCTTTAGTAACCTTTAGAGCGTCTGCTGTATCGACGTAAGTCTTTGTGGCAGCGTCCTGTGCAAGCGTCGGGTCAGCAACGCCAGTAATCTTGTTCGCACCCATCGCTAAAACGCCTGACATCGTATCGCCCGCTTTAGTGACTTTTAGAGCATCTGCGGTATCAACGTAGTTCTTGGTCGTAGCGTCTTGAGCTCCTACAGGATCGGCTACGTTAACAAGACGTAAGTTCTTGGTATCCCAGTTGTTTCCGCCTACTTCTTTCTGCAAGGAACGTTCGTTCAAGTTACCGATCTCCTCGTTCAAGAAGAGGTTATGACGGTATGCTTTGTCGAGTTCGGACTCGGTCAACACCGATCCGTTTACAAAGTCCACGAATGGATTGTCGGAGTCAGCGTTGGAGTCGCGTTGTACTCGTACCTTCATTCCAGTTGTGGCGGGCGTGTTCAGCCTGACCAAGTTTGGAGATCCTGCAATAATCGAGTAAGCAGAAGTCGCTTGAAGGACGCCGTCAATTTCGACGACGACGTGTGAATCTTCGAGGTATTCAAACGTTATATTGAAATCAGTCGTCGAAGTAGAGACGGTATAGTCTTCAAAGGTATTAGCCATGATGTCTTTCTATAGTTAGTTAGTAGTTAAAAGCGATAGTACGGACGAGTGATCTGCACCCTGTCTGTATTGAGTCTTTGCCCGTGAAACTTGATCGTAGTATTGAGAGAGTTCTGGAAACTCAGTCATTGTCTCATTCAAAGCTTTGGTTCGATACTTCGTCAACAAGCTAGTTATCTTCTGAACGCGAGGACTAGGCAATCCAGGTTCCGATTGAGCTGGGAGACGTTGGTAATTACGGGAGGCTATTAAGCGTTGTAAGGCTTGTCTAAGCGTTCTTCCGCCTATACGCACGGTTTGTAGCTTTTCTTGCCTTCGGTCGTGAGCCGTACGTCCTTGGTCGTTCTCAAACGCCAACAAGTCGATAAGACCTCCGTAGGTCGAAGGAGGCGGACGAAACGCATGATTAAGATTAGCCATCTCGGTAAGTATCGGATCGTTCTTTTCCGCGCTCATTGCGATAGGACTGATAGCCCCTATAAGCGGTTTGTTCTCGATCATGATTGATTCGCCCAAGATGTTACGCTTTGGATCGAGGTTGTTGCGTCCGCTTGGTAGTTTGTTCAGTACTGCATCTGCCAGTGACCTGACTTCTCGCGCTTCTTGCGTACCCATTCCGTATTGCACCTGACCTAAGAAACCACTGTACGGAAGCATGGACGAACCGAAATTACGCAAGAGCCTGTCTCCGTACCTTTCTGGATCTGCCATAGCGTCCGTAAACATCTGAACACCAGACAAGTACGATTTGTTCGTGACGTTCCTGACGAAGGTCAAAGTCAACGCAGAGAACACCTTATCCAGACCGCTTTGATCGAAGTCTCTAGGCGCTCTTATACCTTGGTCAACTAAGTCAGCCCCGACACCAAGTATCGTTCCAAGCGGGTCAAGACGTTGATAGCTGTAGTATTTACCGTCGATCTTAAAGCTGTACGGTTGCCAACCCGTGGCTCTTAAAGCTTTCTTTTCAGCCTCGTTCTTCGGCCCGCCACCTGTAATGTATTCTCGGTTGTTTACTATGGTGTCGAGAAAGACAGCACCCATTACGGCACAGGTAGCCAGTTTACCCGTTGCTTGTGACTTCGCTATAGGGTCGTTTCCTTTGATAGCTTCCAGTAAACGCTTGCGTTCTTCTTTCAATACTCCAGGCATGAATACTCCTGGGGTACGCTCAAAAGCAAACGCCAAGATGTTAGTCGGAGTACGTACGAACGGCATGACAAACCTTAAAGGCGACCATGCTTGAGTAGCTCCTTGTATAGCCGAACCAAGCGTTCCTCTTTCTAGGTCTTTGGTAAACGTCAAGTAGCGGGCTTCTTCCAAAGCAAAGTCGGCAAGAGCCGATGCGCCTTCTTTTTTGTTTTCAAGAACGTATTGTTCAACGAACTCTGCTTCCTCGGCACTGTCCGTTATTCCTTTGTCTTTAGCCGCTTTCGTACCTTCGCGTATCAAAGACTCTTCGGAGTAGTGACGACCTCCAGCAGTTATTACGTCTTCCAAACCTTTTTCAATGTACTCGGCAAGTTGTCTAGGTTCGCTTATACCTTGCTGAATACCGTCCATTGCAAGTTTGAAACGAGCAGCACGACGATAGTTAAGTTGCTTGAAGAACTCATCGGTCGTCATAAGCAAACGAGATGGAAGTCGAAAGAAGTCACCTGCAAATTTAATGGTTTTATAAAAACTTTCTCCTTCAACCTTACCGAAAGCTTCGGGAGTTATGGCGTCCGTACGTCCTTCGTTAAAAGCTCTAGCGTCTGGGTCGAGTAAGTTCTCTCCGCTTTTCGCTGCGTTCTTGGCAAATGAAGCCGCTTCTTTAAACATCGACATATCTGCCCAAGCAGCAAACGCTTGTCTCGTAACCTCAAGATTACCAGTCAATACGCCTCCTACTGCCGTTTCAAGAGTAGACCACACGGAAGTCAAAGCGTTGCCCATGACGTTTACTACCTGCGTTCTAGGGCCGCTCAAGATGCTGTTAATCCAGTACTCGGTAGGCACATCCAAGAACTTACGTCCTTGAGACTTACGACTTAGACTAAACATCCCGTTTATACCTGCTTCAAAATTGTTAGGGTCAACGCCTTCTTCGATAGCTTTAACGATTTTCTCAACAGACATTCCTCCGTTCTCGTTAACGAAGTTCTTACGAATGCCTTGACCTTTCATTTCCGACTCGCTCAATCCAAGCTTACGACGTCCCATGCGTTGACGTCTTCCTCCAAGAGCTAACGAAGTTTCGCGCCCTAAACGGAAGTATTGCTCGGAGAATCCTACAACCTCTTGAAACGCGTTCTTGAGCTTTGCAGTAACTAAGTCGCCTCCTCCAGATTTTGTATATTCCTGTGCGATGTCGTGAAGTTTCTTGACTAGACCAGCCCCTACTTTCTTGTAGATGGTAGCTTCCAACCGTACTTGACGCTGGTTCTTAAAGGTCTGTTCCATGTTCTTAAAGCGGTCTGTAATGGTGTTGTCACCGAAGTCTATGGGTAAACCTGCTTCGGCTTCCGCTTTCATCCTTTCCATCGTTGTAGGATTAGACTCTACTTCCTTTCTTAACGCTTCAATAAACGAATGTTGTTGATCGGTCGTCTCAAACCTTGGAAGCGTTACTGTCTCGCCTCTTGCTATAGCCTTGGCAATACCCGCGTGTTCAGGAGATACCTCGTCAATGAAACCACCCTTAACGGACGCCATTCCGTCGTTAGAGCGTTTAGTTATTCTTGCTTTACCTACATATTCTGGACGTCCTGCCGAAATAATTTGCGCACTGTCTCTAAGGACTTTGTCAAGTAACGAACCGTCGGCGCGATGGGAGTAACCCAACATATCCTTAACCGCATCCACAATCTTTTGGAAAACAGTACGGTTGTCTTTAGACGGCATTCTGCGAAGTATTTTTTGCAAGTCGTAGTCCGTAAAAGCTGCGACTAGAAACTCGTCCAAGTCTTTAAAAGCGTATAAAGTCTTTCCTTCGGGAGTCGGTGCAAAGCCGCTTTTTTCCAAACGTTTGAACTCTTGCATGGCTTCTTTAAAAGACGCAGCAAGCTCGCGGATAGGTTTTGGAGCCTTACGGTTCTTGATTACGTTGTCGATGTTTTTAAGAGTCAGGCTCCGATCTTTCCCTCCTGATTTAACCCAAGCATTTAATTTCCGAGAAGTAACTCCGTGCAACAATTCGTGCACCAAAGTTTGCTCGTCTGCGCTTGGAAACAAAACGACACGATCTGCTTTAGGACTATACATCCCCGCTATTTCGCCTTTAGCTCCGCCTCTTATTTTACTTGGATCGGCGTTAGTGTCTGACGCAGTTACAAGCACGTTTTTATCGTCCGTGTCCTTGATTATCTTACGTAAATTTTTAGCTAGTTCTTTAACCTCTGGATACTTTGCGTTTCTAGAAAGAGACTTCAACACGTTATCAACTGTCGGTGCTGCCTTGCCTTGAGAAACTTCAAAATAGGTCGTACCGTCTTGTGTCTCTGTCTTAATCCCTTCGCGTATCAGACGCATCGTACTATCGTCTATTCTATTGGCAAAGATTCCGCTACGTCTTAAAAACGTTTCTTGTCCAAGACCATCGGACTGTTTGATTTGATCGGCGTCTAGTGCCACGTAGGAATCGGAAAGCTTGCCTTCTTTCACTCCTTCGGCTGCGTTTTTGTAAACAATACCGTCGTATCCTTTGTCTTTGATCAACTGTGTCAGTTCTTCTCTTGAGTAGTCTTTTGACACGTCTACATCAATTCCCGCGTCTTTTAACTCCTGCTTGAACTTACGCCCGCCTTCGCCTCGACCTCGGAAAGAAATGGGGTCGTTAAGACGTAACGGATTGTTAATGTCCAAGACGTATTCTTGAACTTCACCTTTACCGCCTACGCGACTAATACGTTCCTGCGCAGCTTCTTTTGAACCAAAGTGAAAACCTAGATCGCCTCCAGCTTGCGCCTCAAACGTCTTACCTGCGGTTCCTCCATGATAAGCTACGATACCTTTTACGGACGCCAAGTCCCCTCTGAAACCTGCGTTTTGTAACTTCGTTGCAGCCGCTTTAAGGGCAGGAGAAACTTCAAATTCATCGTAAACGTTCGGGTTTCTAATAAATTGATCCACGGCTTGAGCGGGATAGTCAAAACCCAACCAATCTTCTTTAGCCAACGCTTTTAGAAAGCTACGGTATTTTGGTTTGAATTTACCTAAAGCGCTTATCACTTCGTCGTGGTCGGCTTCCATGTCCAAATGTTTATCCCACTCGTCGATTATTTCGTTGTCGAAGTGATCAAGCATTTCTGGACTGCTAGGACGTACGGACGCCAAGTCTCCGCCAAAAGGTTCCTGCATTCCCTTGGCAACCTCTTCTGGGCTACCACCTTCGGCGCGTATCTTTTTACCACGCTTCATCGACTTTAAGCCTTTGACGAATCCCAACGCAGCAAACTCTAGTCCCAGACCTTCAAGCACGTTTTTAATGCGTCCTTCGATCTCGCCTTCGTCTTCGTCGTGAGCAAGGAACTCGGTAACTGGGTTTTGTAGTTCTGGGTACTGTTGAATAAAGTTTGATAAACGAGCTTCCTGTCCGTTGAACATCGTAAAGTCCGTCACGGCTCCAGCTATTGCTCCACGACTAACCGTACCGCTTAACGCCTTTTGCGTAAGACTGCCCGCTTTAGCTAGGTTACCCGCTCTACCTGCCCATCCAAAGATCGGTACAAAGCCCGTCATGAACTGAGATATACCTTCGACCGCACTTCCTGCTACCGTAGTAGACTTCCCTAGAAACTTCTCGTCGTAGTCTGGAAGAACGTCAAAAGCCACGAAGTCGGCAAGGTTGTAAACGCCTTGTACTGCGCCTTCTACTCCACGAAAAGGAGCCGCTAAAAGATCGAAGAAAACGTTATCGTCGTCCTCGGTTTGTCCGATAGGAAGTTGTGGATTAGCCATAGTTATTTATTAGAAAGTTTAACAGCTTTATGGAGCCTGTCTTGTTGACGGATAAATTTTAAAATGTCGTCTGATTCGCCTACGATTTCTGCTATCTTTTTAACGTCAGCAGGAACAGCGTTTGGATTACTACCAGCCATGTTAGCTCTTTCTATTTGCTCTGGAGTGGTAAACACCGTGTCAACAGAGCTAATGTCTTCTCCATACTCAAAAGGCATAGGATCGTCGGTGATTTTGTTTTTTAAAACTTCGATGTCTTTAAATGTCCCAGACCATCGTGCGAGTTCAAAATATGCACTTCGGAATTCCTTTCTTTCTTCTGGTGAGTAATACTTTTTAAAAGATTTTCCCCCAGTCGCAACACCAAGAACAATATCGTCAAATCCCATCCTAGCGTAATCTTGTGGTTGAAAAGGTCTTGAGGCGTTAGGAGCCGATAGTGTTGCAAGAAGTTTTAAAATTCCTTTTTTATTGTCGTTTACAATTTGTAAAGCTTTCCGTCTGTTTGCGTTTGTAGCGTCTTTATTACGTACAACACTTAAGTTAGTGAGCGTTTTGTCGATTAACCGTTCTGGGGTGTCTATCGCTTTCAAAGCTATCGCTGTAGGTATAATCCCGCCGCTATAACGTAGGATGTTTTCCAACGTAGAAGAGTCTTTATTTATTGGAACAGGTGTGGTGTCGTTAGAACTTAATTCTGCAATTATTTCAGCGTCTTTGTCTTTTTCTTTTAAAATAGTACCTCCCAACTTGTTTAACTTATCGCTTACTATTTCACGGGTTCTGTCAAATTCGTTCGCATAAAAAGCATCTAACTCGCTGGCAGCTCTTGCAGGGTCGGAAGCTACGCCTGTGCGTATCATCTCGTCTTCCTTGTCTTTTATTTTGTTTTCAAATTCTACTACGGTTTCGCTGTAAATTCGTCCGAATTGCGGATTGTTTTGTATATCGGAAGGTAAATCAGAATCGGCAATTATACCGTTAAATATACTGTTCAACCTTGTAGGCACTTGTTTAGCCATTGCACTCTTCCGACGAATAAGTTCCCGTTGATATTGGTTCGTATCTAAATCGCCTTTAACAACTTGTTCAAACTTCTGTATCGCAGCACCGCCGAACCGCGGGTCGTCATCGTTTCTCGCAAACTCTTCACCTGCTTTTAACAGTTCAAAAGAATCCGTGTACTCAACGCCTTTGTACGTACCTTTCCCCGTGTTTTGAATAGCGCTTAAAGCTACTACAAATTCCGATTGTTCGATCTCAAGACGCTCGTCTCGACCGCCTTCTCGTATTCTTTGGGCAGCTTCAACCTCCCGTTCAATCGAGTTCATGATACGGTCAACTTGATCTTCGTTCTTATAA
>MDTC01156379.1_pt1 | contig 13521 bp, 10 predicted proteins | sample 811181 | NCBI WGS metagenome assembly MDTC01 (sample SAMN05326644, study PRJNA326480) | marine metagenome | isolation source: seawater | place: Pacific Ocean: North | collected 2011
ACCACTATGAGACTTACTCAAGCATTTCATTAAAGGCTTTGCCCAAACTTCTTATAGTTTTTTACTGCTCACTCTAAACTTATGACCAATAAGAGTATTTACCGGTCTTACTTATCAGCAATCTATTAATCTTTAGTTTATTTATTCTAACACTAGCTGGCAATTTCAAGAGATATTGAACATTGATTTATTTTTGGCTCGGTTTCATGCCAAGTTCTCAGCAATGCCAATGCTGCACCAGATCATCGCAATAGAAAGCTTCAGCAATTCATCCACACACTTGCAACAAAATCTCAATTTATCGATTTGAAGAGAACAGCCGATTGAGGTCCAAGGGAATGGACTGCAGATTCATAGGTTCCAATTAAAGATTGGTGGCCTTCTTCAATCCAGCCATCGAGAACTTCGTGTTGGGGATCGAGCTGCAATGTCTTTTTCCGAGAGCGGTTAATAACAATCATGACCCCAGAAGCACGACCCATCAGGCCATCGCTGCCATAGGCATGCCAAGACAACCCATTCTTCTGTATCGCAACAACTTGTTGACGAACCTTGGTCAGCGCCAGAATCATCCCGGACAAGTCATGCGGCCATGGCGTCTCCCATGGCATCGCCTCACGACAAGCAGGTTCTCCCCCTCCATCAAGGCCCACTTCCGTCCCGTAATACAAACAGGTAGCTCCCGGCTGAAGCATCAACATCAGCAACGCCAAGGTCAAAGCAGAAACATCACCTTTAAGAGTGTTCAGCGCTCGCGGCACATCGTGGCTGTCGAGCAGGTTCAGTTGGGAGCGATTCACTTCCGATGCATACCAACCCTGGGTCTCAGACCAGGTCTTCAGCAATTCCGATGTATCCAAAGGCCGCAAGGGATACATCGGATTGCGATAGCTACGGCGCAATCGAGAGCCCGCTACCCAGCAAAGGCTGCTCCAGCCCACGCGGTAATTCATTACTCCATCGAAATGCTGACCCTGCAGCCAAGGACGGGCATCGCCCCAAATCTCTCCCACGATCCAGGCTTCAGGGTTCACCTCCTTCACCATGCGCCGAAACTCCACCCAAAAGGCAGCAGGGACCTCATCCGGGACATCCAAACGCCAACCATCAATTCCCCGTTCCAACCAGTGTTTCCCTACGGACAACAGGAAGTCCCTCACGGCCGGATGGTCATGGTTGAACTTTGGTAGAGCGGGATCGTTCCACCAACAGCTGTAACCACACACTTGGCCCTTGCGCGGATAGGGCCGAAGCGGCCACTGCTGCACATGGAACCATTCCAGATACGGGGAGCGCTCACCGTTTTCCAGCACATGATGAAAGGCCCAAAAGCCCCGTCCGCAATGGTTAAATACCCCATCAAGGATCAAGCGCATGCCGCGTTGATGCACTGCCGAAATCAAGGCGTCAAGAGCAGTATTCCCTCCTAGAAGTGGATCCACCTCGAAGTAGTCGTACGCGTGATAGCGATGATTAACCGCCGAACTGAACACAGGCGTGAGATAGAGACAGGTCACTCCCAATCGCTGAAGATGGTCCAGACCATCGATCACGCCATAGAGATCACCCCCCTGAAACCCCTGCTCTGCAGGGTCCGTACCCCAAGGCTGCAGTGAAAGTCCCCGCTGGGCAATGACCCTGCCGCTGCGGCGAAAACGATCAGGGAATACCTGATACACAATCGCCTCACCAGCCCAAGAGGGAAACTGGCCGATCCCTTGTGTCTCCGCCATTCCTTTGCAGGCCTCTAATCCCATCGCTAGCAAGTAGAAAAAGAGAAAGCAATGGCAGCCCCGCCCCTTCTGCTGGCACTAGATCAAGGCACAAGCAGCTCACGCGCCGCTTTGTTCGATATAGACGGCTGCCCTGTAGCCAGCGCCTCGGCTCCACTGGAGATTCACTATCCCAATGATGGCTGGGTGGAGCAAAATCCAATAGATATCTGGGAGAGCCAACGCCTAGCGATGAGTCGCCTTGAGCAGAAGATCACTTCGGAGCAGCGGCAGGCTGTGATCAGCTGCGGCATCACCAACCAGCGAGAAACAACCACGCTCTGGAAACGAAGCGATAGCAGCCCATGTGGCCCTGCACTTGTCTGGCAGGACGGCCGGACCGCCGATCTCTGTCAGCAATGGAAGAAGAGCGGTCTCGAAACGAGCTGGAGAGCTCAAACAGGCCTAATGCTTGACCCCTATTTCAGCGCGAGCAAAATTCGTTGGCTTCTTGACCATGAGCCCGCTGCAAGCACTGCTGCGGCCCAGGGTGATCTCTGCTTCGGCACAGTCGAGAGCTGGCTGCTTTGGCAGCTCAGTGGCGGCAAGGTTCATGCGTCTGATATGAGCAATGCCAGTCGCACCTTGCTCATGGATCTAGAGCGGCGGGACTGGATCGATGAAGCCTGCGCTGAAATTGGGCTGCCCAAAGATGCTTTACCCGACCTCAAGCCATGCCGCGGTGATTTTGGAGTAATTCAGGCAGGCCTGCCCTTCGCTGGCGTGCCGATTCAAGCCTTGCTCGGAGACCAGCAGGCGGCCACATTGGGGCAACTTTGTCTGGAGCCAGGAGAGGGAAAATGCACCTACGGAACAGGCGCTTTCCTTGTTGTAAATACAGGACATTCGATCCGTTATTCCGATGCTGGTCTGCTGAGCACCCTGGGCTGGACCGATGAGCACGGCACGCCAACCTATTGCTTAGAGGGAAGTTTATTTAACGCTGGAACCGTCGTGCAATGGCTGCGAGACGGCTTAGGAATCATTGATAACGCCGAGGACGTGAATCCGCTCGCTCAGGAAGTAGAGAACGCCGCCGGAGTCATGCTTGTTCCAGCTTTCACAGGATGGGGCACGCCACACTGGGATCCCAATGCTCGTGGAGTTTTAATTGGTCTCACCCGTGACACTTGCCGAGGCCATATCGCAAGAGCTGCATTGGAGGGAATTGCGCTGTCCGTTGCCAGTCTTGTGGAGTTAACGGAGCAAGCCATGGAGCAAAAGCTCGGCGAGCTCTCCGTTGATGGTGGAGCTGCAGCTTCCGACCTTCTCCTGCAGGCTCAAGCAGATAGCACCGGCCTAGGGGTGCGACGCCCCGCCCATCTCGAAAGCACAGCCCGCGGAGTTGCTTTGCTCGCCGGTTTGCAAGCAGGCGCCATTTCAGACCTCAAGGATTTAGTACCGAATCGAACGAAGGACTCCACGATGTTCAAGCCAAAAAAAACGCAGGACCAACGTCAACGCTGGCGACAGCGATGGGACGACGCTGTAAGCAGGAGCCTTCACTGGAATGGTTGATCAACGTTTTGACCTTGTTGTCATTGGTGGCGGCGCCAGTGGATGCAGCGTGGCTTATGAAGCGGTCCGTCGCGGCCTGAGGGTTGCGCTACTGGAGGGGCATGACCTCGGGAGCGGCACCAGCTGCCGGAGCACCAAGCTGCTGCACGGAGGGGTTCGTTATTTAGAACTTGCTTTTAAAACAGCTGATCTAGCTCAATTGCGTTTGGTTCGAGAAGCATTACTCGAGAGGGGGCACTGGTTGGAAAATGCCCCTTTTTTGGCACAACGCCTCGAACTCGCCCTGCCAAGCGACAGTCCAATAGGCCAGGCCTACTACCGCATCGGCCTTGGGCTCTATGACGCCCTATCAGGTCGTGCAGGGATTGGTAGCAGTCGCCTGCTCTCATCCAACCAAATAAGGCAAGCACTTCCTCTCCTTCGTTCCGAAGTTAAACGAGGGGTCGCCTACAGCGATGGGCAGTTCGATGACGCCCGCCTCAATCTGCTGCTTGCACTCACAGCTGAACGCGCCGGTGCCGTTATTCGCACGCGTACGAAGGTTCTGGAGCTGGAACGCGACGGCAGTGGTCAGATCCGTGCCGCCATCAGCAAAAACGCCAAGGGGGATCAAGAGCGTTGGGAGGCGAGGGCCTTTGTCAATGCCACTGGGATCCACGCTGATGCCATCAGGCGGATGGCAGATCCCAACTGCACGGAACGCATGCTCACGAGCAGAGGAATTCATCTTGTTTTAAAAGCTGACCTCTGCCCTCAGGGGCTAGGCCTACTTTTGCCATCCACCGATGATGGGCGTGTTTTGTTCATGTTGCCATTCTTCGGGCGCACCCTGGTTGGAACAACAGACACCCCCTGCCCGCAAGCCAACGCTGCAGTTCCATCCGAGGACGAACAGGCGTACCTAATCAGTTACATAAGACGTTGGTTCCCAAGTCTTGGCAACCCTGATGTAGGGAGCTGCTGGGCTGGAGGACGGCCGCTTCTCAAGCCAGCAGGTGCTGATGTCAAAACCAGCCGAGTCGTGCGGGAGCACGAAGTGGAGACCCTCAACAGTGGACTCATCAGCGTGATGGGGGGCAAATGGACCACCTGCAGACCGATGGCGATCGACACTCTCAATGCGGTGGAAAAGCATATGGGTATCCAATTGCCAGAACCATCTGTTTTGCCGCTCATCGGCTCTGATCAGGATCCCAAACAAACTCCTTCTTTGCTCTTAGAGCAGGTCAAAGCGCTGGAACGTCTCTTACCAGAAACAACATTGCGAGATCAACAGCTTGCCCACTTGCAAGCAAGTTTCGGTTTGGAGGCGGCTGCCTTAGTAGCCAGCTGGAGCGAAAGCGATCGCCAACCTTTAAGCAACATTATCCCTGTATGCAGAGGTGAACTTCGCCATGCAATTAGCGCTGAGCACGCTCGTACTGCAACGGATGTACTCGCCCGTCGTTGTCGATTAGCGATGGTGGATCAAGCCGAAGCGGAACGTCTCCTTCCTCAAGTTCAAGCCCTTCTTCAGGAGGAGGGCGTGGATGCGGCCTTGTCTTCAGAAGTTTCGGAGCTCAACCTGTCGTGCTGAACCACGGCGTCCACGCCGACGCTGTCGTTTTCTTCAACCTCACCGATCAACCACCAACTGAATCCATGAGCAGCGAGATAGACAAACCAATCGGCATCTGCAGGAGGGAAGTCACACCCCCAAAGCACCTCACGCGTTCGTTCTCCTGACCATCGACTGAGGTCAAGACGGAACGATGCTCCAGCTGCGGAGAGATTGGCCGCCACCATCACAGTCATGGTGGAGTTCGTACGGACGTAAACAATGACCCCAGGGTGGGCGCATTCCAACAGTTCAAAATCTCCATTCCTCAATGCAGGAAGAAGTTTGCGGCAGGTGAGCATGCGCCGATGCCAATTCAGAAGCGACCCAGGCAGCTGCTTCTGAACCTCCACATTCACCACCCGATAGTCGTACCCAGGAGCAGTGATAGGTGGCAACACAAGAAGAGGATCTGGAGCCGTCGAGAACCCGCCGTTTCGTCCTGGAGTCCAGGCCATGGGAGTGCGGTTCGGATCACGGTCCCGCAAGCCTGGCCAATCCCCCATCCCAAGCTCGTCGCCGTAGTAAAGGCATGGAAGACCAGGAAGGCTGTAGAGCAAAGCATGCATCACCCGGTTAGAACCAGGATCACCATTGAGCAGAGGCGCAAGACGCCGGTTAATCCCCCAGTTCAGCCAATGTCCTTGTCCTTGATGCAATCCGGCACGGATCGTTTGGATCACATCCTCAGGAACCAAGTGACCGTCTCCAAGCCACAGCTCATCGTGATTGCGTAGTGGCAAGGCCCATCGACAACCACCAACAGCGTTCTGAGCCGCCTGCAAGCAATGGCGCAAGTCCTCAACGGTTCCGCTGGCAATCGAAGCGAAAAGATGAGCCGTTAGGGCAAAGTTGAAAGCTCCGTGCAGTTCATCATCCGCCAGATATGGAGCCGCCTCCTCCACCGGCTGGATCGCTTCAGCGAGGAGCAAAACATCTTTGCCATGGCTATCAACTCTTGCGCGCAAGCGCTTTAGAAATTCATGGGTTTCAGGCAACCCTTCGCAACGTGATCCCTCGGATTCACATAGAAACGGCACCGCATCAAGTCTGAAGCCATCCACGCCTCTCTCAATCCAAAAATCCACCACATTGAGCATTTCCTCCTGCACCACCGGGCTGTCGTAATTGAGATCTGGTTGATGACGCAAAAAGCGGTGAAGGTAGTACTGCTGAGCCACCTCATCCCATTCCCAGTTCGAAGATTCGAAATGGCGGAATAAAACTGGTGCTTCTGAGTAGCGCTTGGGATCATCACTCCAGACATATACATCTCTTTCAGGACTCCCCTCTGGCGCCCAACGGGCACGCTGAAACCAAGGATGCAAGGTGCTGGTGTGATTCAGAACCAAGTCCAAAACCACCTTGATCCCTTGAGAGTGCGCAGCAATCAAAACCCGATGAAAGGCCGCCAAATCCCCCAGCTCTGGATGGATGGACTTGAAATCAGTGATGTCGTAACCACCGTCTTGGAGCGGTGATGGATAGATCGGGGTGAGCCAGATCGCTTCCACTCCCAGCCAGCGGAGATAAGGCAGGCGATTAGCCAAGCCCTGCAAGTCGCCGATTCCATCACCATTGCCGTCGGCATAGCTGCGAACAATCAGCTGATAGATGACGGCACCGTTCCACCACGGCTGCTGCTTAGTCATCACGCCGGCACCATTCCATCTTGTACTAACCCCGATCGGCTGCGACGTCATCCCCTCCTTCGCGATCGTCTAATAAGGACTGCGAGCATGCACCGACATCTGATGCCCTCTGATGGTCAGCTCCTGCTCCAGCGATACCTTTCAAGTTGCTGATTTAGAAACCCTTCGCTCAGTGGTGATTTCGGGTCTGACCCGACCGGAAGCTTGGAGGAGGCTCCAATTAAAGCGATTAAGCGACCTGCTCGATCAGCATGAAGAAGACATTCTTCATGCCCTTCATATCGACCTCGCCAAGCCTGCGCTGGAGGGGATGGTTGAAATCGTCGCTTTGCTTCAAGAACTAAAAGTCACGAAGCGGCGCCTCAAGTCTTGGATGCGACCCCGCCGCATTCCCGTACCGATCACTCAACGCCCAGGACGCGCTGAACTGATTCGAGAGCCACTGGGGTGTGTGCTCGTGATCGGTCCGTGGAACTACCCGTTCATGCTGACGATTCAGCCTCTGATCAATGCCCTCGCTGCTGGTAATACAGCTGTGTTGAAACCTTCAGAGCATGCACCTGCCACCGCAGCCCTGATCACACGCCTGATCTCTGACGCTTTTCCAGGTGATGTGGTGCGAGTGATCAATGGGGATGGATCCACTGCAGCATCTCTAGTGGATCTTGGCTTTGACCACATTTTTTTCACCGGTGGTGGAAGGATTGGAGCCAAGGTGCTAGCCGGAGCCGCCCGTCATCTCACTCCAGTGACGCTGGAGTTAGGAGGAAAAAATCCAGCAGTTGTGCTTGATGGTGCTGACCTTGCGGTGACGGCCAGGCGCTTAATTTGGGGGAAAGGCTTGAATGCAGGACAAACCTGCATCGCACCAGACCACCTACTCGTTCAGAGCAGTATCCGTAAGCACCTTTTGCATGCCCTCTCAGAAGAGCGCCGCAATCTCTACGGAGACGATCCTCTGGCCTCTGCCGATCTGGGCTCTCTAATCCACGATCAGCATTACAACCATCTGGAAAGTCTTTTGGCAGCTGCTCGGGAAGACGACCGTATTCTTCTGGGTGGAGAATGCGACCGAAAAGTCCGCAAGATCGCTCCAACCCTTATTGCGGTCAAGAGTGACGAAGATCCCTTAATGGCTGAAGAACTCTTCGGACCATTGTTGCCATTGATTGAGGTGGATGATCTGAGTTGCGCCATCAAACGCATCCAAAAACAAGACAAACCTCTCGCGATCTACCTCTTTGGTGGCACTGACAACGACCAAAACATCCTCCTGCAGAACACCAGCTCAGGTGGGGTTTGCTTCAACGACGTGGTAATGCAAGCGGGTGTTCCGGAGCTGCCATTCGGTGGCATAGGTCCAAGTGGAATGGGCAGTTATCACGGCGAAGCAGGATTTCGCACCTTCTCTCACGAACGCGCAGTGCTGAGAAGGCCTTTTTTTCTCGATCCACGTCTCCGCTATCCCCCCTACAAGCTGAGTCCTGCTTTGTTACGCCGTTTAATTGGCTGAATTATTTGCAAATCAATCACATCAAGGGACTGGCGAGTTGAGCCAGGCACCTTATCTTTCGTCCAGCCCAAAGAGCCGCATGCGAAACATTGTTGCCGCCGCCTTAACCCTGACGGCATTGATGCCGCTGCATGCCGTCGCTGCGTCGGTCACCGTGAAGCCCGGTGACACCATCTCTGATCTCGCTGACCGATATGGCGTTTCCGTTGGGAGCCTGCTGAGAATCAATGGAATCAGTAATTCCAATCACGTGGAAGCTGGTCAAACCCTGCAATTACCAGGTGGTGCCAGAGGAGTTGTCAGTACTGGGAGAGGACGTCATACCGTTCAAAGGGGAGACACACTGGGTGGAATTGCAGCGCGTTATCAAGTCAGCGAGCGCAATTTGATCGTCATTAACAGTCTTCAGTCCGCAGATCACGTGGAGGTTGGGCAGACCCTGAAATTGCCAACAACAGCTGTTTTACCCAAGCCCAAGCCAGTCGCAAAGGCCAAGCCCACGCCGATTAACGCCAATCCAAACGCCACATCCCACACGGTCGCGAGTGGTCAGACATTGACCCAGATAGCTCGCGCCTATGAGATTCCGGTGGCCTCCTTGATCGATCTCAACACCATCAATGATCCCGACAAGGTGACGGTGGGAACCAAGCTGATGCTCCGAGTCATCAATAAAAATTCTGAGAAGGAATTAGCCCGAGATAGTGCCACAAAGGCTGTGTCAGTCAAGGCCTCCACTGCGTTTCAATCAAAACCTGTCAGGGCTCAAAAGCAGAAGCCGGTTTCACAACGACCCGCCATCCAGACCACTTCGACTCCGAGAGTGAAGCAGTCTCCAAAGCCTGTTCTTACCGCAACGGCCACCAAACCTGCAAAAACCGTTCAGGCCAAGCCAGCTTCATGGCGGACCTATGGACCTCTCCAAGTGGACTGGAGCAACTGGCAATCCATGGGCGGAAGCATGGTCGCCCCAACCCTGAACGGAGATGGAAAACCTCTTTATGTGGCTGTGAACTGCTCTGCCCGCAAAATCAATGTGACCAGTTCAGAGGGTGCCTGGAAGAGCTGGATTGCGCCCCAGACCAACTTCGAAAAGGACTTAGTCACGGATCGCTGCAAGGCTGCATAGATGCTGCAAGACGGCATAGATCAAGTCAATTGATTCAAGCCGAATAATGCAGAGGCCAAGGTGACTGTAGAAATTGTCTTCCGCTATCCCTTAGGGACAGGCGCTGGACTCCGTCATTGCTCTCATGGATAAGCTCCTCTTGCACAAGCCTGCGAACAAGCCAACCCCAGCGATCTTCGCTTCCATTAATTTCGCGTAACCGCTCGATCAGACAGCGAATATCGTCTCCGCGTCCGGTATCGATCACCTCCAACAGTTCTTGGGCGCGATCAGACCAATCCTTCGGAACCAATTCAGCCAAGCAGCGATCACAACGGCCGCAAGGAGCAGTCAGCTCTCCAACTGACAACAAAAGAGCTTGCTCTCGGCAAAGCTCCCCTTCTGCTATCGCTTCCATTCGTCGCAATTGCTGCTGAGCCAGCTCCACTCGCCTTAAATCGTCGATAGAAGCCTTCGGTTCTTCACCTCGTCTCAACGTGGATTGCATCGCCCATCCAAGGCTGGTTCGATCTCCAGGAGAAAAAAGCACAAGGCATTGCGCTGGTCTTCCGTCGCGTCCTGCACGACCTGATTCCTGGAGGTAACCCTCCGGAGTAGCGGGGAGATCCAAGTGCAAGACCAAGCCCACATCAGAACGGTCCACGCCCATACCAAACGCCACCGTTGCCACCAAGACAGGTTCATCAGCCTGCAAAAAGTGTCTTAGAGCCTCCTCTCGGCGCTCCAGTTCCAACCCAGCGTGATACGTGATCGCTTGAATTCCTTCGGATTGCAATCTCTCTGCCCAGTGTTCCACCGAACGTCGGGTCCTGGCATAAATCAAGGTTGCGCCACGAGCCTGCTTCAGGGCTTCCAGGACCTCGGGGAGAGGATTTTTAGGACGACGTCGCATCGTGTAATGGAGATTGTTACGTTGCGCTGACGACACCTGTATCAGGGGTTTGCATAAATCGAGCAATCGAAGGATGTCAGCCCGCACACGGGGTGCCGCTGTTGCGCTGAGAGCGACAAGAGGAACTCCAGGACAAAGGGCGCGAAGTTGACCCAGACGCCTGTAGTCAGGCCTGAAATCGTGCCCCCAAGCACTGATGCAATGCGCTTCATCCACGGCCAACGCGACCAGCCGACCCTCACTCGCATGCTCAGTAAGCATGTCTCTTGCCGCCTCACCCTGAAGACGCTCAGGAGCGAGATAGAGGAGACGTAAAGCTCCAGAGGACAACTGTTTCTGAATCAGACGTCGCTGATCAGGTTGAATGCCGCGATGCAGGCAGGCAGCCGCGATGCCTCGCTGCTGCAGCTGAAGGACTTGATCATCCATCAGGGCCACGAGTGGAGAAATCACGACAACCAACCCTTGTCTCACAAGAGCAGGCAACTGAAAACAAAGGGATTTACCGCCACCAGTTGGGAGAACGGCAAGACAGTCTCGACCGCTCAGCAACGCTTCAATGACTGGTCGTTGTCCAGAACGAAAGGACTTCCAGCCAAAATTTTCGTGGAGAGCCTCAATGAGTGGATCCGACACTCACCCTCACACCACAGATGGTGCCCGTACTTTACCGAACACTAGATCTGGAGGGTGGTGGGAGGATCTAGTTGATCGGGAGCCTCTTCAACGAGTTGCAGCCTGACCCTTTTACCTCCAGCAAGTTCCCCTAACGAGACCCGCATCGTGGCACCGCTCAATGTCTGGAGGGCTGCCAAAACATCGCGGAGATAGGGGGTACTGCTCCCGCTTTCAACCCAAAGACGCTCATGAAGGCCACCAAGCCGTCTCCATGAGGTGTGCAACTTGAGAACTGCAGCCTCAAGAGCCTGCGCCTGGCCCACAGCATCGGCAAGCAACCCAAGAGCATCGAGACGCTGAGCCTCCTGCATCGCTTTCTCCAAGTCCAAATCACCCTGCTGGAAAGCGCGAACCGCAATCCCTGACTCTGTCGCTTTTGTAATCCATCGAGCCGTGTGCGTCACGTCCTTAATTCGATCAAGTTCCGGCTCATCCCTGAGCACCTTGCGGAAGTCCTCTTGTTGAAGCTCAGGGAGTTTTGATAGCTCTCGGACGAGAGGCGCTACAACCCTCGAAGGCAACAAATTCTCTTGTGCACGTTGACGAATTTCGTCAGGAAGCAAAGGGCTCGTCGCCGCAGTGAAATCATCAGTGAGCCTTCGCACCTGCTTACGAGTGATCTCCTTCCCCTCGTTGGCAGCCTCTGCAATCATCACTTGCACCTCTGGTGCCGCTAATGCCGTTTCAAGAAAGGCACGCTTCGAGAACTGATTCACACTCGACTGATCGAGCAGACCGTCGCCGACCAAATCTTCCGCCGATTCAGCCAACTGAATCAGTCCATACGCCCTCGTCTTGCTGATTTCCCGTTCACGAAGCCACTGCAAGAAACCTGCTCCACGACCTTCACCCCCGCGCTTTTCGCGATCACGCACAGCTTTCAGGATGCGACCACGACAGATTTCGGTCTGAAGATCAAATTTGTCGCAAACATCCCAGGCTTGCTCGAGACGAGCCAGGAATTCCATCGTGCTGATGTCGTCCTGCTCAGGATCTGGAAGGTCAAGATCCAGCACGGGTGCTTCGGGACTCAGGCTGGTCAACGCGATCATCACTGGTGAGGTGATGGATGCTGCCATGCCGATGGGGCTTGCAGGTCAAAAAACTAGCCAAAGACATTCTGTGACGCTCCCTCAATCTGGAGACCACGCAGCGATACGCTCGTTCTGCATCAACGTTTCTGAGCAGCGATGGCTATTTCCCGTGGTGACAAAGTACGCATCAAGCGTCCTGAGTCTTATTGGTACAACGATATCGGCACGGTGGCCTCAATCGACACCTCTGGGATTCGTTATCCGGTGGTGGTTCGCTTTGAGAAGGTGAACTACAACGGGATTTCCGGATCAGAAGGCGGGATCAACACGAATAACTTCGCTCAGGCGGAACTCGAGCCAGCCTGAGGCCGTTGCCCGAACTTCCAGAAGTTGAGACGGTTCGTCGCGGATTGGCGAATCGTTTAGATCAATTCGTCATCACAGATTTAGAGGTCTGCAGAGATAGGGCAATTGCCAGCCCAGGTGGAATTGAGTGCTTTCAATCAGGCCTTATTAATTGCAGGGTTGGAAGCTGGAAAAGAAGAGGCAAATATTTATTCACAGAGCTGCACAGATTTGGATCAGTTGAATCAGTTGGATCAGAAGCTTCAGAGGAAAGCGCTGGACACTGGGGTGTTCATCTTCGAATGACAGGTCAGTTTCAGTGGTTAGAGCATGACACTCCCCCCTGTAAGCACACGCGAGTACGTTTTTGGAATGCAAAAGGGCAAGAATTGCGGTTCGTTGATCTACGTAGTTTTGCCGAGATGTGGTGGGTTCCGCCAGGCGTAGCGGTGGATTCAGTAATTACTGGTCTCAAAAAATTAGGGCCGGAACCATTCAGCCAAGATTTCAATTCTCGATACTTACAGGAGAAATTCAAAGGGTCTACGAGATCTATCAAAGCCGCATTATTAGATCAATCTGTTGTTGCAGGAACTGGCAATATCTACGCCGACGAAAGCTTATTTGCAGCAGGAATTCCTCCTCAAAAAGCAGCCGGAGAGCTGAATCGAAAGCAATTAGAGAGATTAAGGGGATGCCTCATACACATTTTAGAACTAAGCATTGGAGCCGGCGGAACAACCTTTAGCGATTTCAGAGACCTTGAAGGTGTTAATGGAAATTACGGAGGTCAAGCCACTGTTTACAGGAGAACAGGCTTACCGTGTTTAGTCTGCGGGACAACAATTAAACGGATGAAGATCGCTGGTAGAAGTACACATTGGTGTCCACAATGCCAGAAATAAAGCATACCTAATGGATAAGCAAAATTATTGATGAACCTTATGAGATCCAAACTACCGCGTAGCAGGGCACAAAAAAAGCCATCCCTTCAAGGGATGGCTTTCTTCGTTGAAAATGTTTTTACCTGGCATCGAGCTATTTTCTCAGGGGGCTACCCCCCAAATATCGTCGCCGCTGCTGCGTTTCACAACCGAGTTCGAGATGGATCGGAGTGGGTCCACAGCGCTATGGACACCAGGATAGACATTTCCCAAGGTTGAACCCTGAGAACTGCATAGTTGTAATCAATTCACTCTCGTTTCATGATTACGATCTGGATTAAATAAAGTCTTTTCCAGGCAAGAACCAAGTGTTGGTCAAGCCCTCGGTCTATTAGTACTCCTCCGCTGCATCCATTACTGAACTTCGACGTAGAGCCTATCAACGGGTGTTCTTCCCGTGACCTTACTGGGTTACCCCATGGGAATACTCATCTTGAGGTGGGCTTC
>MDTC01258279.1_pt1 | contig 13518 bp, 16 predicted proteins | sample 811181 | NCBI WGS metagenome assembly MDTC01 (sample SAMN05326644, study PRJNA326480) | marine metagenome | isolation source: seawater | place: Pacific Ocean: North | collected 2011
AATCTCAACACAATCGACACAAATAAGGGCTTGTTTTCCGCTGCAATCGGTATCTAATAAATGGCGGTAAGCATTGTAATGCGGGTGTAGTTCAACGGTAGAACGAAAGCTTCCCAAGCTTTAGACGGGGGTTCAATTCCCCTCGCCCGCTCCAGTCGTTCTACTTCAAAAAGCTAACCGCAAAGCCGCTCGGCATGGTGCCTGAGGTGGTATTCCATGAACGAGGCGATGAAGAAATAGGAATGGTCGTAGCCTTCTTGCAGGCGCAGCTTCAGTGCTTGCCCCGAGGCGCGGCAGACTTCCTCGAAGAGGTGCGGTTTTAGCTGTTCGCCGAGAAAGCCGTCGGCCGTTCCCTGATCGATGAGGATTTCCGTTTCCAGGCCGGCGCCGCCACGGACGAGCTCGGTGGCGTCGTAGGGTTTCCAATTCTCCCTGTCGCCGCCCAAGTAGCCGGAAAAGGCCTTTTCCCCCCAAGGGCATTGCATCGGCGCGACGATCGGCGCGAAGGCGGAAACGGAAAGGTAGGCCCCGGGGTTTCTGAGCGCCATGACGAGCGCCCCGTGGCCGCCCATGGAATGACCGAAGATGCCTTGCCGGCCAGGACGGACGGGAAAGCTCTCGCCGATCAGCGCCGGCAGTTCGCCGCTGACGTAGCTGTACATCCGATAGTGTTTCGCCCACGGCTGCTCAGTGGCATCGACATAGAAACCGGCCCCGGAGCCGAAATCGTAAGTGTCGTTTTCGCCGGCCAGGTCGACCCCGCGGGGGCTGGTGTCGGGCGCGACGACGATGAGGCCGAGCTCGGCGGCCAACCTTTGCGCGCCCGCCTTGACAATGAAGTTTTCCTCGTTGCAGGTCAGCCCGGAGAGCCAGAAGAGAACCGGCCTCGATTCGGTCTCGGATTGCGGCGGACGAAACAAGGAAAAACGCATATCGCAGTCCAAAACTGCCGAGCGGTGGCCATAGACGCCCTGCACACCGCCAAAACACCTGTTTTCGCTGATCGTCTCGATACCGTTTGACATGGAAGTTCTTTATAACATTTCAAGTTCAGCCGGCGCCGGCCCGGTGCCGGTTTTTTTTTCAACATAGACAGGCCCTAAAAGGTGACGACGCCGCGGATCGATTCACCATCGTGCATCAGATCGAAGGCCTTGTTGATGTCCTCGATTGGCATGACATGGGTGATCAGGTCGTCGATGTTGATCTTTCCATCCATGTACCAGTCGACGATCCTGGGCACGTCGGTGCGTCCCTTGGCGCCGCCAAAAGCGGTGCCGCGCCAGACCCGGCCGGTGACCAGTTGGAAGGGCCGGGTGCTGATTTCCTGGCCGGCGCCGGCAACCCCGATGATGATGCTTTCGCCCCAGCCCTTGTGGCAGCATTCCAGGGCCTGGCGCATGACCTTGACGTTGCCGACGCAGGCGAAACTGTAATCGGCGCCGCCCCGGGTGGCCTCGACGATAGTGGCGACGACATCCTCGACATCCAAGGGATTGATGAAATTGGTCATCCCGAACTTCTCGGCCAACACCCGTTTGCCGGGGTTGGTATCGACGCCGACGATGATGTCGGCGCCGACCATGTGCGCCCCTTGGATGACGTTGAGGCCGATGCCGCCAAGGCCGAAGACAACGACATTGGCGCCGGCCTCGACGTTTGCCGTGTTGATCACCGCGCCGATGCCGGTGGTGACGCCGCAGCCGATGTAACAGACCTTATCAAAGGGCGCGTCGGCGCGGATCTTCGCCGCCGCGATCTCCGGCAAGACCGTATAGTTGGCGAAGGTCGAGGTGCCCATGTAGTGGAAGATGGGTTCTCCGGCCAAGGAAAACCGGCTGCTGCCGTCGGGCATCAAGCCCTTCCCTTGCGTTTCGCGGATAGCCTGGCAGAGATTGGTCTTGCCCGAGGTGCAATAATCGCACTGGCGGCATTCCGGGGTATAAAGGGGGATGACGTGATCGCCCTTCTTCAACGATTTGACGTTGGGCCCCACATCGACCACCACGCCGGCGCCCTCATGGCCGAGAATGGCCGGGAAAATCCCCTCCGGGTCTTCGCCCGAAAGGGTGAAGGAGTCGGTATGGCAAATGCCGGTGGCCTTGATCTCCACCAACACCTCGCCTTCCCTGGGGCCGTCGAGTTGGACGGTTTCAATGCTCAGCGGTTTTCCGGCCTGGAAGGCGACGGCGGCCTTGACGTCCATTGTTCATGTCTCCTTGTCGGTTTTGTTTCTGTTCATAAGGTTTCTAAAGCCCGCGCACCGTTTCGGCAATCAGCCAGTCGACGACGGCGTCAAGGGCGTCCTTGCGCTCGGCGCCAGCGGCGGTGGCCTCGGCGAAAATGGCGAGTTGATGATGCGCCCCGCTGCCGAGCTTGATGATTTCGCGGCAATGATCGACATCCTTGACGCAGTCCAGGGCTTGCGCGTCCTCAGCAACCAGCTCCAGCAGCTCTTCCAGAAGGTCCCGGCAAGGAACCAATTCACCCTTGCCGAAGTCCATCAATCCTTCATCGAAACCGTAACGCTGCGCCCGCCAGCGGTTTTCGTTAATCAGCATGGGGTTGTAGACGCGCCAGCGCTGGTTGTTGCGCCTGAGCCGGAAGAGCATGCGGATGATGCAAAGAAAGAGGGCGGCGATGGCGACGGAGTCGTCGAGAAGCGGACAGACGTCGGTGATACGCATCTCGAGCGTCGGGAAGCGGGCGGAGGGCCGCACGTCCCACCACAGCATGGAGGCGTCCTGGATCATCCCGGCCTTGGTCAGAACCGCCACGTGACGCTGGTATTCGGCGAAGGATTCAAACCGTTCCGGCAGCCCCGTGCGTGGCAATTCGTCGAAAATGCTGAGCCGGTACGACTTCAGGCCGGTGTCCTCGCCGCGCCAGAAGGGTGACGACGTGCTGAGCGCCAAGAGATGCGGAAGGAAATAGCCGGCCTGGTTCATCAGCTCGATGCGCAGCTGATTGTCCTCGACGCCCACATGCACGTGCATGCCGCAGATCAACAACCGCCGGGCCACCGCCTGCATGTCGCGGGCGAGGACGTGGTAGCGTTCCCGGTCGGTATGTTTTTGCTGTCGCCATTCGGAAAAGGGATGGGTCGAGGCGGCGATCGGTGCGAGGCCGTGTTCGCCGGCCACTTCGGCGACGGTTTTACGCAACCAGGCCAGGTTTTCGCCGGCCGCCCGCAGGGTCTTGCAGGGACGGGTGCCGATTTCGATCTGGGATTTGAGAAACTCCGGCCTGACCAGGTCCTTGGTGCGTTTTTTGCACTTCTTGAGCATGGCGGCGGGCGGGTCGCTGACCAGGTCCCGGGTGGCGCGGTCGACGAGCAGGTATTCCTCCTCGATGCCGATCGAAAAAGAGGGTTCGGAAAAGGGCATCGTCAATAGTGCTCCACCCGGTTGAGGCCATCAAGGCCAAGGATATCCTCAAAGGCGTCGCCTAGGATGGCGGCCCAGCGGGCCGTCCCTTGCGGGCTCTCCAAATGGTCCTGGCGGATCTCCACGGCACAGTTGGGCAGGCCGCCGGCGCCGCCGTGCAGGTCTATGGTATAGGCGATCTCGCGTCCCGAGTAGGGCTCGTTGTCGCCAACCAGAAGGTCGTCCCGGGCCCTCAGCTTCGCCAACAGAGGTTGCGCTAGGCGCGGATCCCTGTTCCACAGGACACCGATATCCCAGAACCGGTCCTCGCCGCCCAAGGTGGGCGTGAAGCTGTGGATGGAAAACAGCGCCGGCGCCGGTCCCTGGCGCCACAAATGAGCGAGCATGCGGGTGATGGCGTGATGATAGGGCCAGAAAAAGGATTGCGCCCTGGCTTCGCCTTCTTCCTCGCCGAGGCCCAGATTACCGGGGATAGTGACGCCGTCGCTGATTTTAGGAATGGAATAGGGATCGCCGGGCTGGCGGTTGCAGTCGATCAAGAGGCGCGAATAGCCGGCCAAAAGGGCCGGCGCATCGAGGCGTTTTGCCAGCATCCCGGTGACTTCGGCGGCGCCCATATCGTAAGCGATATGCGTCTCCACAGCATTTTCGTCCAAGCCCAGATTGCCGAGGGTGGCCGGCATGGCCGGGCTGGCGTGATCGCAGATAATCAATAGCGGCCTGCTGCCTTCCGGGTTGATGGGCTCGAAGACGGGCGGGTCGGCAGGCCCGGTCAACGGCGAATAAAGGGCATCCGTTTTCGAAATCGTTTCAAACATGCCTGAAATATAGCCCAAAATTTTCCTTATACTAAGGACGAAGGCATAAAAACGGCCCTGGCGGATCGGCAAAAATCCCTTTAAGAGCGCCCCATGACCCGGAGCAAGGAACCTGGCGCCGTTTCCAAGGTAAAGACCGGATTCGTGGCCTCGGCCAATGAGCGGACGGCGCGCACCGCCTTCGCCGTCCTCTTGGCCGGCGCCCTGGCAATCGCCTTTTCACCGATTTTTGTCCGTTTGAGTGAACTCGGCCCGACCGCCACGGCCTTCCACAGGGTTTTCCTGGCGCTGCCCGCCTTGTGGCTGTGGAGCCACCTCGATGGACGCCAGAAGCACCCGCCGCGCCGGCCTTCGCGGCCTTCCGATTACGGCTGGCTCATCCTTTGCGGTCTGTTCTTCGCCGCCGACCTGGCGGTTTGGCACTGGTCCATCCTTTTCACCTCGGTCGCCAACTCGACGCTGATCGCCAACCTGGCGCCGATCTTCGTTGCCTTGGGCAGCTTCGTTTTATTTCAGGAGCGATTCACCAAGACCTTTCTCTCCGGCATGGCGGTGGCCATGGCCGGCGTCGGCTTGCTGATGGGGGAAAGCTTCACGGTAAGCTTAAAAAGCCTTTTAGGCGACACCCTGGCCTTGGTGACGGCATTTTTCTACGCCGCCTATATTCTTGCCGTCGGACGGCTCAGGGCACGTTTTTCCACCGCCGTCATCATGAGTTGGAGCAGCCTGGCCGCCGCCTCGGCGTTGCTGCCGGCGGCGCTCCTCGCCGGCGAGGAGCTTGTCGCCTCGACGGTTTACGGCTGGGCCGTGCTGTTCGGCCTGGCCCTGATCTCCCAGGCCGGCGGCCAGAGCCTGATCGCCTATGCTCTGGCCCACCTGCCGGCGGCGTTCTCGTCGGTGAGCCTGCTGGCGCAGCCGGTAGCGGCGACGGCGCTGGCGTGGATCATCCTCGCCGAGCCCTTGAGCCCATGGCAGGGGTTGGGCGCAATGGTGACCCTGGCCGGCATCCTGCTAGCCCGCCGCGGCAGTTGGTAGGAAACGAGACAAGGAACCGGATAGCGGAAAAGTATGGTGCCGCCGCACAGAATTGAACTGTGGACCCCGTCCTTACCAAGAACGTGCTCTACCCCTGAGCTACGGCGGCCTTGAAAGTGGAAAATCGCACCTTGCCACAGGCCCATGGACGTGACAAGCGGTGTTGACGGCGGTTCGGTCATGGCGGCACCATGGCCACAAGGGACGGTAAGGAGAGATGGCTAAAAAGCAAGAACAGAAGCGCCCGCGCCGCCGCTGCGGCGGCGAGGGCCAGGCCGAGGAGCGACGGCGGCGCGAAGCCAAGGCATTGCGCAAGAACCTCCAAAAACGCAAGGACCAGGCGCGCCAAGAAGCCGGTGCCGGCGACGCCGGCAACAGCCCGCGCGGACCAGACCATCGCCGGCATTGACGATATCCGCTCATTGTTGACCGTGCCATCGGCGCTTGAGAGCGCTGGGAGCATGCTCTAAAACGGCCCAAGGGAGAGGTTGGCGGGACAACCATGGACCGTATTGTAATCAACGGCGGGACGCCGCTCGAAGGCGTCATTCACATCAGCGGGGCCAAGAACGCCGCCCTGCCCCTGATGGCCGCCAGCCTACTTACCGACGAGACGCTGGAACTTTCCAACCTGCCGCATCTCGTCGATATTTCGACCATGGCGCGGCTGTTAGGCAAGCTGGGAGTCGAGGTCGTCATAAACGGTAACGCGTCCGGCGGCCATGCCGGGCGCGTTTACGCGCTCACCGCTAAGACCGTGACCCATACCACGGCGCCTTACGAATTGGTGCGCCGGATGCGCGCTTCGGTGCTAGTATTGGGGCCGTTGTTGGCGCGCTCGCGCCGGGCCCGGGTGTCGCTGCCGGGCGGCTGCGCCATCGGCACCCGGCCCATCGATTTGCACCTGAAAGCCCTGGCCCAACTGGGCGCCGATATCAAGCTCAGCGAGGGCTATGTTGAAACCGAAGCACCCGGCGGCCTGAAGGGGGCCCATATCGTCTTTCCCATGGTCAGCGTCGGCGGCACCGAAAACCTGTTGATGGCAGCGGTGCTGGCGAAAGGGGAAAGCGTGCTCACCAATGCCGCCCGCGAACCGGAAGTGTCGGACTTGGCGCATTGCCTCAACGCCATGGGAGCCCGCATTGAAGGCATCGGCACAGATACGCTTCGCGTTAAGGGCGTTGAAAGCCTACACGGCGCGAGCTACGTGGTTATCCCCGACCGCATCGAGATGGGGACTTACGCGGTGGCGGCGGCGATCACCGGTGGCCGAATGGAGCTGCGGGGCGGCCGGTTGGAATTGATCGGCACCGTCGCCGAGGCGCTGGCGCAAGCAGGTGCCGAAGTCAGTAAAACCGCCAACGGGATCAGCGTCGCGCACCGCCAGGGAACTCTGCGAGGCATCGACGTGATGACCGAGCCCTTTCCCGGCTTCCCCACCGACATGCAGGCCCAGATCATGTCACTGACGGCCGTCGCCGAGGGTGCCTCGATGATCACCGAAAACATTTTTGAGAACCGTTTCATGCATGTTCCCGAACTCTGCCGCATGGGCGCCAACATCAACGTCCATAGCGCCTCGGCCATCGTTCGGGGGGTGCCCCGACTTACCGGCGCGGAAGTGATGGCCACCGATTTAAGGGCATCGGTCTCGCTGGTCCTGGCGGGATTGGCGGCGAAAGGCGAGACGGTGATCAACCGGATCTATCACCTGGACCGGGGTTACGAACGGCTGGAGGAGAAACTGTCGGCCTGTGGAGCCAAGATCCAACGCATCAAGGGATAATGTCGCCGCCCTCGCGCTCTGTCTTTTCCGGGACGGGTGGTGGATCTGGTTTTGATGCCAACGGCCCTTATCATCGATAAGCTTTCTCCCCTTGCACCCAGTACCACCCGGAATTCATCATACCTCCTTTTCCTCGGCGTCCCTCTGCGTCCACTGCGTTAATATTAAACGCCAAGGGCGCGGAGGGACACCGAGGGGAGGAAAGCCGAAGGGAGGCCGCAAACCGTTGAAATAGGAAAAAATCGTTTCGTGGTTCTGAAACTGGAATCACTGGCCTCAAGAGCGCATTGAAAAAGTGAAGACTGTGAAAAAAGACAATAAAAAAGGATGCCCGAAGCATCCTGCCGCAAACGGATATCTTGTAAGGAGAGGGCTTAGACTTCTATATCCAGATTTGCTCCACGGTCTTCTGATGGCGACGGCGCGGGCTCAGCATTGGAAGAACTGAAGGCACCCTCGCCAGCCTCCTCGACAAGTTCATCAACCCGCTCGGATATTTCGACGGCGACTTCGCGCTCGGATCTTTCCTGGATGGCTTCGTTAAATTCCGCCTGTTTAGCCACGACAAGGCGCATGGCTGCGAGAGCCATGTTACCAGCGACCGTGTTGTCAGCTTCTACCGACGTTACAAGCATCTTCCGTGACCCTTTCTACGGTCTAAAAAGATGAAAAATTTACATCTACGTTATTCATCTACATAGAAATTAAATAAATTGTAATATTTTTTTGCATCCGGCGGGAGGCAAAAAAAACCGGACAAGAGAGGAAAACCTGTTAAATCACCGCGACAGGCCCGGTGCCGCGCAATCGACTTTGCGCGACGCCCGAGAGCCCCCTGGTGAAGCCGTCAAAAACCCATTAACAATACCAACTTACCGCTCGGGGCGAGACCACCGCTGCTGAACGAGGTAACGTACGGTGAACGAGAAACCGGAAAGAACGCGCGCGGAAGGGCGCATGTTGGCAAGCGCGAGGCCGTTTCGGCGCCGTGCCGGGACCGCCCCGTGGCACTTTGCCCGGCCCATTGAAGCTTGTTTTTACGAGGCTGTCTAATGGTCCAACAGCTTGACATCCGGGCGGCCGATTTCGAAACCGCCTTTTCCGACCTGCTGGCGGCCAAACAGGCAAGGTCTAGCCAGGTCGATGCGTCCGTGGCGGCCATTTTAGCGGAAGTCAAAGAGGGTGGCGACGCGGCGCTGATTGCTCTCAGCAAGCGTTTTGACGGCAATGACCTGAGCCCTGAAACCATGCGCGTCGAAGCGGACGCGTTGCAACGGGCGGCGGCGGAGTGCAACCCCGACGTTTTGGCGGCCCTTGAATTAGCGGCGGCGCGGATCAGCGATTTTCACCGCCGGCAAATGCCGGACGACCTTGAATATGTGGACTCGGCTGGGCTCCGGCTCGGTTTTCGCTGGACACCAGTGGCCGCCGCCGGGATTTATGTTCCCGGCGGCACGGCGGCCTATCCTTCGTCGGTATTGATGAACGCGTTGCCAGCAAAGACAGCAGCGGTCGGGCGCCTGGTCATGATGGTACCGGCGCCGGGCGGATTGCCCCATCCCCTGGTCTTGACCGCCGCCCACATCGCCGGCGTCGACGAGGTTTACCAAATCGGTGGTGCCCAAGCCGTCGCCGCGCTGGCCTATGGCACCGAGACCATTCGCCCCGTCGACAAAATCGTTGGTCCAGGCAATGCCTACGTCGCCGCCGCCAAGCGACAGGTGTTCGGCACCGTCGGCATTGACACGATCGCCGGACCGTCGGAGATTGTTATCGTTGCCGATGGCGATAACGATCCTTCATGGATCGCCGCCGACCTTCTCTCCCAGGCCGAACACGACAGCTCCGCCCAATCCATTCTGATCACCGATGACGCCGCCTTCGCCAGCGCCGTCGACACGGCCGTGCAAGAACAGTTGAAAGCCCTCCCCCGGGCCGAAACCGCCGCCGCCAGCTGGCGCGCCAATGGCTGTGTCATCATCGTTGAAAACCTGGAGCAAGCGGTCCCGTTGATCGACCGGCTGGCTCCCGAACATCTTGAACTGACAACGGAAAAAGCGGAAATCCTGGCCGCTCGGGTCCGTAACTGCGGGGCCATTTTCTTGGGTGAGTACGCGCCGGAAGCCATCGGCGACTATATCGCCGGCCCCAACCACGTGTTGCCAACCGCCGGCAGTGCCCGCTTTGCCTCGGGGTTGGGCGTACTGGACTTCCTCAAACGCACCTCCCTTGTCAGCTGCGGCAAGGAAGCCTTGGCCGCCGTCGGCCCCGCCGCCATGACTCTGGCCAAGGCGGAGGGGCTGGACGCGCATGCGCTATCCCTGGCTCTGCGGTTGAACCGGCGCCGCAAGGGCTGAATTTTTTTACCGGCCACTCGAGCCCGACGGTGTCTGAAAAACCTAGGATCGCCAAAATTTCTTTTGACGAGCGTTCCATTGTCCGACACGGCGCGCGGTTCGAGCACGAACGCAAGTTAGCTATCTACGATCTCCTGGAAGATAACTATTTCGCTCCCATCGGTGATTTCAGGGGTCCTTTCAACCTGCGCCTGCGCGTTGCCGAGAATCATTTGGCCTTTGATGTCCGTGACCAAGCAGATGCAAAACTGACCGAATTTACCCTTTCCCTGTCGCCTTTCCACTCTTTCATCAAAGACTATTTCATTGTCTGCGACAGCTATTTTGCCGCCATCAAGACCTCGCCACCGTCCAAAACAGAGGCCCTCGACATGGGGCGCCGGGGCTTGCACGACGAGGGTGGCGAGATGTTGGTCGGCCGGTTGGCCGGCAAGGTCGATATCAACCAGGAGACGGCACGACGCCTGTTCACCCTGATTTGCGCGCTGCGCACTGGCTTGTAGGCAAGGCAAGCATGGGCAAGATTCCTTCCGAGGTCCTTTTCGCCTGTACCATGAACTCCGTGCGCTCGCCAATCGCCGAGGGCGTCATGAGGCATTTGCACGCTCGGCATGTTTACGTGGATTCGGCCGGCGCGCGCGAGGGCAAGATCGACAGCTTCGCCATCGCCGTCATGAACGAAATCGGCATCGACTTGAGCCGGCATCACTCCAAGACATTCGAGGACCTGGAGGACAGCTCCTTTGACGTCGTCATTTCCCTATCACCAGAGGCCCAGCACAAAGCCGTGGAAATGACCCGTGTCATGGCCTGCGAGGTCGAGTTATGGAACACTTTTGACCCGACTATCGTCGAGGGAAGCCGTGAAACGAGGTTGGATGCCTTCTGGCAAGTGCGCGACGAACTGACGCGGCGGATCAAGGAACAATTTCCCATCATCACCGTGGTTGACGTGTGACGTGGAAAATTATTCTCGGAAAGCACTTGACCCTGAGGCGTTTGGCCGCCACTTATACCGCCGCCGCAATTGCAATTGAGCGAGTAATGGCCAAGGAAGAAGTTCTAGAGTTCACCGGCACCGTCACCGAGCTTTTGCCTAACGCCATGTTCAGGGTGAAATTGGAAAACGATCACGAAATCCTTGCTCATACGGCCGGCAAGATGCGCAAATACCGCATCCGGGTCTTGGCCGGGGACCGCGTCAACGTGGAAATGACGCCTTACGACCTGACCAAAGGCCGGATAACCTTCCGCTACAAGTAAGCCCGTACCGGTGGGGAAACCGGAATGCCCACCTCCTGCTCCGATAAAAAACCTTGCCGGTTTATTCTCGCCTCGTCATCGCCCCGGCGCCTGCGACTGCTTGCCCAGATCGGCGCCGTGCCAGACGGCGTGGTCCCCGCCGAAGTGGACGAAACGGCGCGCCCGGACGAGCTTCCCGCCGATCTCGCCCGGCGCCTGGCTGAAGCCAAGGCACGCTCCGTCGCTAGGCGGTTTCCCGGCGCCTGCGTGCTGGGCGCCGACACGGTGGTCGCCCGCGGCCGGCGGATATTGCCAAAAGCCGGAAACGAGGCGGAAGCCCGGCGATGCCTGAACCTGCTTTCGGGATGCCGCCACCGGGTCTCGGGCGGGCTTTCGATCATCGGCGCCAAGGGCGGTGTCCATCACCGGCTGGTGACGACAGCCGTTATCTTCAAACGCTTGAGCCAGGAAGAAACCGCCGCCTACATCGCCTGTGGCGAATGGCGGAACAAAGCCGGGGCTTACGCCATCCAGGGCCGGGCCGCCGCCTTCATCAGCAAAATCAGCGGCTCTTATTCCAATGTCGTCGGCCTGCCCCTCTTTGAGACGGCGGCGCTATTGAATGGGCTGGGGTTCAGGCTTGGAGGGAAGGAATAGGCCACCCGTGGATATTGACGAAATTCTCATCAACATCCGGCCGGGGGAAACCCGCATCGCGTTGCTCGGGCAAGCCCGCCTTTGCGAACTGGAAATTGTTCGCGACACTGACCAGAGCCTTGTCGGCAATGTCTACCTTGGCCGCGTCGAAAAGGTGCCGCGGGGACTGGCGGCTGCTTTCGTCGATATCGGCCTCGGGCGTTCCGGCTTTCTCGCCTTGGCCGAGGCGCGCGCGGCGGATTTGCGGTCGCGGCCGGAAAGCAACGGAGCGAAAACCAAGGACCGCGTTTCCGATTACTTGAACGAAGGCGACGCCGTCCTCGTTCAGGTTTTGCGCGATCCGTCCGACGACAAGGGTGCCAAATTGACCACCCGAATCACTCTTTCCGGCCGCTATCTTGTCTATGTGCCAGGCCTGGCGGAAATCAAGATCTCCCGGCGCATCGAAGACGACGATACCGGCGCCCGGCTCGCCGCCTTCATCAGGGGCGAGGCGCAAGAAAGCGAGGGATTTATCCTGAGGACGGCGGCGGCGGCGGCGAATGATGAGGATCTGTCCGGGGAAATCGGCGGTCTCCGCGCCGCCTGGACCGCCATCGGTAAAAACCGCAATACCTCAAAACCCCCGGTATGCCTGCACAAGAACCTGGATCCGTTGCTCCGGATTCTGCGCGACTGCGGCGGGCGGAGGATCAAACTGGTCACCATCGACGACATGAAGGTATTTGCCAAAATCCGCGAATATTGCCAACAATCCTTGCCGGAGATGACGGCGGCGCTTGAGCGGCATGACGGCGCCGATGGCCTATTCGAGGCCGCCGGCGTCGAGGAACAGATCGAGCGGGCCTTAAGTCCCATCGTCGCCCTGCCGTCGGGCGGCTCCATCATCATCGAGGAGACGGCCGCCCTGACTGCTATCGACGTCAATACCGGGCGCGCCAGTGGCCGGGGCGGCCACGAGGAAACCGCCCTCGCCACGAACCTGGAAGCGGCGGCGGAAGCGGCCCGCCAGATCAGGCTCCGCAATCTCGCCGGCGCACTCATCATCGATTTCGTGCCCATGCGGTACCGGGGCAACGGGGCGGCGGTCTTGACGGAACTGCGCCGGGCGGTGGCCAGCGACCCTTGCATCCCCCACGTGATCGGCTTTACCAAGTTGGGGCTGATCGAAATGACCCGGCGCAAGCAACGGCGGTCCTTGAACAAAGTGTTGATGAACTCCTGCCGGGCCTGCGCCGGAACGGGGGCGGTCAAATCACCCGTCACCGTTGCTATCGAAGCCTTGCGGCGGGTTCGCCGCGAGGCCGCGGCAAAGCCCGCCACCGCCTGGTCACTGACGGCGGCGCCGGAGGTGATCAAAGCCCTGGGGGGGCCGGCCATGGCGGCGCTCGCGGAGACCGAGGCTTGCCTTGGCCGTCCCTTGCGCTTGACATCCGATGGCGCCTTGCCGGGCGAAGAATTTGGCATCGCGCCGGTGGACATGGAAGGTAACGGCGAAGATGGTTGAAACGCCGCTCAAACGCGCGCCGGGACTGAAGGAAAAAAGATGTCCCCTCTGCGGCAAGCCGGAAGTGGCGCGCCATCGCCCTTTTTGTTCCGAACGCTGCGCCGATCTGGACCTGGGGCGATGGCTGCGGGAAGACTACCGCATCGCCACGGAGGACGAGGCCGGCCTCGAGGAAGAGCCGGCCGGCGACGACTAAGTCGAGAAACCATCCAGCCGGCGCCGTTGGCTACGGATCGCCGCGGAAAGCCTCGCGGAGGCGGGCGAATTGACGCCATGGGCGGTGCTGGACAGGATTTCTGATTTATTTTATAAGCGATCCTTCGCGATTGTCGGCGACGGTTTTCGGCGACGCCGGTCGTCGCTTGCGCCGGAAAACGCCCAGGTAGCTCAGTTGGTAGAGCAGCGGACTGAAAATCCGCGTGTCGGTGGTTCAATTCCGCCCCTGGGCACCACCTCTATTTTTTGCCTTTGATTTTTCACGCTTTTTCCGCCTTTTTTGTCCCACTAACTGCAACCACCTTGGAAAGTGGGACAGTTTTGTTCCCATCTTGGCCCGGCACCAGTAGGTGCATAGCGTCACCGGCGAGTTTTTTGCGGTTCGCTTGCTTGGTGTAGAGCGCCGCTTGCTTCGGGCTGTCCCAACCGAACATCGCCATCAACTGATGTTCCGTCGCGCCATTGTCGGCGGCTATAGTTGCGCCCGCCTTGCGAAGCCCGTGGAACGAACATT
>MDTC01108427.1_pt1 | contig 13517 bp, 13 predicted proteins | sample 811181 | NCBI WGS metagenome assembly MDTC01 (sample SAMN05326644, study PRJNA326480) | marine metagenome | isolation source: seawater | place: Pacific Ocean: North | collected 2011
ACCAACAACAATTTCAATCGCAGCTTCAGATGCAATATCTAGGATTCTATCACTAACAGCCCCGTTGATGACCATAGCGAGTGCTCCCTCTGTATCCTTTGCAGCAGATGCTATTTTAGAAGCTCCGACAGCATCGGTCATTGTTCCGTCTGCATTGATGAAAATTGCATTATTTGCTTTCAACTCTTCGAGGTGGTCAAAATATTCCTGAACTTCTGCAGGCGCGGATTCTAGTTCCACGTCTTCCATTCCTTCCATCCAAGCATCTTTGTTTTGTTCTGCAGGTTCATCAGCAGGTAATTTTGCTGCGAACTTTGATACTTCTATTTTCTGCGATAGGCATTTTGTAGCGGTCTTCTGTGGAAGTAATTCCCACTCTTGGCCAACCGGTGCTTGAGCAACGAAATGTATCTTCAACATTTCATTTAATTGGCGGAATAACATTTCGCCACCACGGTCGCCATCTATTGCTAAAATTACATTTCCTTTTCCATTTGCTAGATCTATTAATTCTTGTTTTATATTTCCAGCGCCATCGCAACTAATTGCATTCTTAACTCCGAAATTGAGTAGATTGCGAACATCATTCCTACCTTCGACAATAATCAAAGAATCACTAGATTCAATATTTGGTCCACAAGTTAATCCGTGGAAATTAGTAGCAGTTCCTACCGTCAATACACTACGGACTTCTTCAATCACTGTCTTAGATGCAGCATCTCCAGTATTTACCATATCAAGCAAAAGTGATTTTGCACGGTCTATTACAACAGTACGCTTTGTTGAACGCACATCTTGTATTTCACTAACCGTAATTTTTGCTTGGCACGGTCCAACCCTGTCGATTGTCTCTAAACTTGATGCAATAATTGCTGTTTCTACATTATCCATACTACTTGGAATAAGAATCATTCCGCTTACCTTTCCGCCCTTGGAATCCATCTCAACATCAACGTGGCCGATTCTAGCCGTTCGCTGAAGTTTTCGTAATTCTAATTCATCACCAAGTAGACCTTCTGTCTGTCCCATGATTGCGCCAATGATATCTTTGCGCTGGACATTACCATTTACCTTTAGATCAGCTTTGATCAAATATTTCATCGCTTTACTTCCTTTGGAGTTTCCTCCACTATTTTTTTTCGCCATTTGAATTTCTCCTGTTCTAAGCCTAAACACTCCCTAAAAAGGGCCTTACGGCACATTTTCCAGGGTGGCCGCACACATTTCGAGAATGATTATAGCAGCCGTGAATCGGATTTGAACAGTCTATGCGACAGACCTCCCCTTTTTGAACCCTATTCTATTTTCAAAGCATAAAGATTGATTTGTATTGTTGGTGATTGGTTTCAAGTGTAGTATCGTTCTCGCCAGTATGTGGCCGGAGACAATGTATGCGCACTCGATGTGTTTAGAAGCACTATTGAAGTGATGCTGGAAGATGGTGTTTTGACGCGTGAAGAAAAGCGCCTCATCATCAAATTGGCGAATGCTTTAGGCCTGCAAGACGATGAACCGAGTATGATTTATTCGGCTATTCAAAACGATGAGAAAATAGATGGCGGCCATGAAGTTACTCCAAATGAGCAAAGACTTGTTTACACTAGAGTTTTCGAAGTTGCTATTGTAAACGCCTCACTTTCAAGAGATGAGTTCAGAGTCTTAGCACATCTGCGCGAGCAATTTTCAATCGATGACGATGACCATGCTCGAATCGAATCTGATTTACGCGATCTAATTCGCCAGAAAACAGAAGATGAGAACGTCATCGATAAACTTCTTGGAACTCTAAGAGATAGCGTTTCATTAGTCGGCGGATTATTCGATTCAGTCCGCACAAAGAGTACGTGAGGTGACACTTTGTCAGACCAACTGGACGATGTGTTGTCCCAAAAACTACCAAAGGGTCGTAAAGAACTAACTTTTTTGAAAACAGCATATACTATTGGAGTAGAGGCATTAGTTAACCGTTCAATCACTGATAAATTACTTATTGATAGTGGCCATACATTCCATATCGGAACAACAGATCCGCATATGCGAAGAATTGCATCATGGTTGCTTACCAACTATGAAGAAAGAATTCCAAACCTGATTCCCAAACTTTGGAAAAGGAATGGTCGAGAAGATTTGAAACTTGTTGGTTTACTAATAGCTAATACGGACGGAGACCCGTGGTCAAAATTTCTTGGATTATTACGTAAAAGAGAGCCTGTTGAAGCCCTACTAGAGGTTGCTGAAGAGATTAAACGTTCAGGAAGAAAGATCCCAGGCGCAGAAATATTAGATAAATGGTGTTCAAAATCCGTAATTCATCATCAGACTTGCATGTTGATAGCATCTCTAAATTCTTCAACTGAATATTTTGACTTAATCCGTACTGCTCCAAAAGGCGGAGAACTGTTTGAACGGATAAGAAGCCGGGCATTAGAGCCGTGAGATACTTGACCCTCCGGCGCTGAGCGTGGATTATGGCAGACAGATTTCTTCCAGCAGACGACCCTGTTTTGGAAGATGTTCTAAATTGGACAGTTGAAAGAGATGCTTTGGATATTCGTCGCTTATTAGAATGGTTGCCACAAGCCCGTTCTTCAAAAGAAAGGCGAGCACTATTGTCGCGAGTACATGAGTTGCTGAGCGAAGTAGAACTCTCTCTAAACGGCTTAGACGAAATGCACTGAGGTTTGATAATGCTCACTGGCATAATACTTGCAGGTGGAAAATCATCTCGTATGGGAGCGGATAAGGCATTTTTACACGGCGGGGTTTCTAGACTATCTAAAGAACTGCGTAAATCAGGCTGTGAACGAATCATTGTGATGTGCGGTAGTAGTGATAGAGAGGAATTATTTGCAGAAGAATGTGCGATAGACCAAGGAGAAACCTTAGCTGAATCTTTACAGATTTTATTGTCTACGCTGCATGGAGAAATACAACTCGTCTCTTGTGATGCTATTCATGCAGATGCAGATTTTTTCTCTTCTTTGAAAGGTGTTCCTTTAGATCAAACTGGAAAGAGGCAGCCATTACTTGCTAGATTTGAATTACCCTTGCCTCACACCACTAGTAACAAAATTTCTGACATTTTTGAAACAATCCCTTCTTGCGAGGGGGGCCTCAAAGCAAGCAATGCCAATTATCCTCGAGATCTAAGGTAGTTGAATCCGACCAGCGGCTAAATCATCGATGACAAATGGATATATTTGATGCTCTTCTACCTTTACTCTCTCAGCCAAACTATCTTCGTTATCAGATTCTAACACTTCTACTTCTCTTTGTGCGATAATTGGACCTGAATCCATCTCACTATCAACAAAATGAACTGTGCATCCTGAACGCTTCACACCTGCAGCAATTACGTCACGGTGTGCATGGGCTCCAGGAAAATCGGGAAGAAGGGAAGGATGAATATTCAGGATTCTACCGGCCCATTTACTAACAAAGCCAGGAGTCATTATTCTCATATAACCAGATAATATCACCAATTCAATATCATGAGCAATAAGGGTTTCATGCAATTCTCCCTCATGAGCTAATCTCCTTTCAATCCGATCATCAATTTCAGGCAGTGGAATCACAATAGAAGGCACGTCTAGAGCCTGTGCCTTCAGTAACCCTCCTGCTTGTGGTTTATCAGAAATCACTACCACACTTTTATGCAAACAACCTTCCTGCTGCTGGTGTTTCAATAAAGCCTCCATGCCTGAGCCAGAGCCTGAAATCAAAATAGCGACCTTCAATGGATTTTCATTTGTGCCAATGCGAGGCAAAATCCATTGGTCTGCCATATTGCGGGGATAGAGTGAACACCCATATGTCTTCGCAACATTTTAGCCCATAATTCATAATAGAGATGTTTTATTGACAGCCATGAGCGACCGATTAGAAACGGTCGATGCTGTTGTAGAAAAATATGCAGTAGTAAGCAGCCCAATCAAGAGCCGAATATATATCGGATTCGGGTTTTTATTCGTATTATTTGCAATAATTGGTATTTGGATTCCAGGATGGCCAACAGTATCTTGGGCGGTACCAGCAGCATTCCTATTTTCGCTTTCGAATGAAAAATTGTTTAGATGGACTTTAACAAATAGATTCTTCGGCGATGCAATTTTTGAATACTACGCCACGGGAAAAACTCTCCCTGGGCATGTCAAAATTATTATCGTAACCATGATAGGAATTATGAGTTCACTTTCGGGATATTTCGTATGGTATGTTTCAACAAAAGGAGATGGCGTCTTACTAAACCCTTCATCATGGACGGGTAAAGATGAATATGCATTTGGAACTATTACAATTCTTGCTGTAGGCTTTTTAGGAATGCTATATGTGGCAACCATGGTAAAATCAAGGAGATGATTCTGTAACTCCCATGTTAACTTTCTTTGCTGTATTCTGCGCACATTCAGTATCTAGATTTGGAATTATTCCGTGAATCAAACAACGAATTGTACCTATAGCAAAAAACCAAGCCATCTTCCAAGCACCGATTAAATGAGAAAAATATCCCTTGCCAATATCTTTTAAGTGCCCCATAAACCTAGTTTTAATCCAATACTAATTAATCCTGAGCCAGTTAATGACGGAATAAACGATGTCCTGTAAATAACATAGCAATTCCACGGGAATTTGCTTCATCTATCACTTCTTGATCTCTAATCGAGCCACCCGGTTGTACTATTGCAGAAGCCCCAGCCTCAGCGGATTGTTCAATCCCATCTTTGAATGGGAAGAAGGCATCACTAGCAAGCACACATCCCTTTGCCCTTTCACCAGCCCTTCTAGCAGCGATTCTTACCGCCTCGACTCTACTTGTTTGGCCAGGGCCAATTCCAACAGTCGCAGTGCCTTGAACCATAACAATGGCATTCGACTTTACTTGTTCACAAACGCGAACAGCAAATTTCATCGATGCTATTTGCTCTTCTGAAGGCTCGATTTCGGTTACCACCTTTGCTTTGTTCCAATCGATTACGGGTGCTTCTTCAGTTTGTAATAACCAACCCCCTTCGATTGGTTTCCGTACCGTTTTTCTGTTCAAGGATTCTAATCTATTATCCGGAGAACTGATTGTTAGCACTCTTCGATTTTTCTTTGCCATAATGACTTCTTTTGTACCAGGCTCGTAATGAGGAGCCATTAGTACTTCCAAAAACAAAGGAGCTAGAGCTTCAGCAAACTCCATTGTTACAGGTTCGTTAACACAAATTATCGAACCAAATGCACTTTCAGGGTCGCTGGCTAAAGCAGCTTCATATGCTTCCAATTGGGTTTTTCCTAGGGCGGCACCACAAGGATTGTTGTGCTTAACTATCACACAAGCGTGCGGAGTCTGTGGCCACTCATCAGTAGATAATGCCCGGCACAGCCTTAGTGTGGCATCAGCATCTGAATAGTTGTTGTAAGACATAGATTTACCCCCTTCTACCTTGGCAGTAACAAGGGTTTCACCTTCGACAGCATCAGGGCTAACATATAATGCAGCAGCCTGATGCGCATTTTCTCCATATCTAAGAGATTGCATTTTGTTGGCAGCAGCGGTCATTACAGCTGGTAGACGGCGAGATTGCTCTTCGGTAGAATCAGTATCTTCCGGTGCACCAACCCATCTATTTGCTAATTCATTAGCTATTGCAGTATCATACGAAGCGGTGTGCTCATAGGCTTTGAGTGCTAGAGCCCTTCTTCTTTCAAGCGTGACCTCGCCTTTTGCTAGTTCGTCCAAAATCGAATCATAATCAATTGGATTACAGGCAATTACGACGTTGCGATGATTCTTAGCAGAAGCGCGAACCATTGTCGGACCTCCAATATCTATCATTTCAAGTAAATCAGAATCTTCTAAGCGCGGCTGTGTTGCAGCAGCATCAGAAAAAGGGTAAAGGTTGACCGCAACAATTTCTATCGCTGGATAACCTAATTCTTTCAGCCCTATTGCATCAGATTCTTGCTCCAATCGAGCCAACAATGGTCCATGAATCGCTGGATGTAGCGATTTAACCCGGCCATCAAAAATTTCGGGGTGACCGGTGATGTCTGAAACACTGATCACACTAAGGCCGGCATCGCGTAATTTACGAGCAGTACCTCCTGTAGAGGCAAGTTCGTAACCAAGAGCATCCAAGCCTTTTGCAAAATCGACAATGCCGGTTTTGTCAAAAACAGATAGTAGCGCCCGTGGACGGGAGGTCGACTCCATATCAGTACCAGTTAGAAAGGCATCTTAGCCGGTCTCATGAAGGTGTCGGGTCAATCTCCTCGAGCAGAAATTACCTGGTCGACTCGAAGAAGACTACAAGCAGACTCGCAGGCAGCCGAAATCGCATGAACTAAGGTAAAAGAAGGTAGCCAAACACCTTCGATATTTGCTGGAGCCCCAGAATGGTCAATTCCTGCATTAAAATTTCCTTTACGATGCAATGAACGCAATTCTAAGAGCGTGTCAATTTTATCAGCACCAGTATTTGCAGCTAAACTTACAGGTATTGCCTCTAAAGCCCGACTAAAAGCCTCCATGGCCAATCTTTCTCTTCCACCACAGGTTTCAGCCTCTTCACGAATTGCCATACTAGCTGCCATGTGTAAACTACCGCCGCCCAAAACAATACTATCTTCTTCCTTTGCTAAACAAGCAGAACGCAGGGCATCGAATAATCCTCTAATAGTTTCTTCAACTACAAATCCATCCGTCCCTCCCACTAAGATGGTTGCAATCCCTGAGTTATCTCCCGCTTCAATAATCAGACGCTCAATAACATCATCATCACTTTCATGTCTTTGATGGGTTAGAGATTTAATTTGACCAAGGCTTTCTAGATTAATATCATCCAAATGGTCACTTAATTCAGAAGAAGTTGCCTCTGAAATATCTTCGGTAATATCTAATTCTAGATTTCCAATTGCATATATTCCTGCTTCTGCTAAAGCATACAAGATTCTTTTATCGATATTTTCTGCACAAAATATCGCCTTTACTCCACTGGAGATTATAATTTGTGCTTTAGAATTTATTTGCGCTTCTTCCGCATCGATAAAAGCCGCTAACTGCTCTGGAGAATTAATTTCTATTTCCGCATCGCGCGTAGTTTTTTCAATCTCTAAGGGGCATGTCAAAGTGGCGCATTTAACATTACTAAGATTTCTCGGCATTCGGTCAGATGCAATTCTTTTTTCTAGCACTATACCTTTGACAAGTTTCGAATCTGATGCGTTGCCATGACCGTACTTTGCCATTCGAACTCTTTGATAATCACTATCTGGAATAAAATCTACAGCGTCAGCAATCAATTGGGCCAAATGATCTAATGCACCTTCTGTAGAACGTCCAACTAAAGCGGTTCTAGATACTTCAATCAGATTTTGATCTAGACTTTTAGATCTATTCTCTAAGGTTTGCATAGTGATATCCAAGGCCATCTGATAACCCTTAACCAACGTCAGGGGGTGTAAAGAACGCTCTAGTAGTCTGCCGGCCTCAGACATCAATTCACTTGCCAGTATAATACAGCCCGTAACTCCATCGCCACATGCATTCTCTTGACTCTCAGCCAATGAGACAAAGGCCTTTGCAGCCGGATGCTTAACCATTAATTCAGCAATAATCTTGGCACCATCATTTGTAACAGCGGTTTCTCCATTTGTTTTGTAAAGCATTTTATCCAACCCATTAGGGCCAAAAGTTCCTCGCAATACATTACCGAAAGCGGTAGCTGCACTCACTAATTTTTGAACAACAGCGACGCCACTGGTGACTGAAGTAGAACCCTTAGTAATCACTACAGGGCTTTTGCCGGAGCCATCAGGAGTTTGCGCCATCAATCCACGGGGATAGCCCCGCCTTCATCAACCCTGCTTTCAGATTGTAAGAAGCAAAAGCCATCCAACCGCACAGACTCCGAACATTACAGTAGTCCAAAGGAGATGCTCCATAGCATGTGGAGGCAGGGTGTCTTTTTGGTCGATTAATTCCCTTGCATCTTTTTCGTCATGATGGCGTTGTCCCACAGACCAAGCAGAGGCGGCAATGCCCGCGGTTAGAACGGCCATCAAAACAAACATCACTTTAGCGCCAACAGTAGCAAACCCCGAATCATATAATCCCACCTTTGCAGGTCCAAGTAGAATTACTAGAGCAGGAATAAAGGGTAAGATGTATGAGAAAAACAGGCTCGTAATATTGCGCTTTCTCTTAATGGCCTCACCATTTCCAAATTCATGGCGCCAAACAAAATGCCAGCCAGCCCAATCTGTTACAGCCGTTAGCACACTTGCGCCAATCGTCCACAACAGTAGGCTCGACATGTATCGGCCAAGAACAAGGATATTGATGAGGATGTCGGCACAAAATCACTTTCGCCGTTTCTTTTTTCCTCTTTTACCCCGATTATTATTTTCCCATGCTCTCGATTCATAAGCCATCCGATCTTGAAATTCCATGCCTTTCTCGCCTTGAATCACTACGTCATCTGGCATCTCACTTAACTGCGAGATTGTCAAGTGCATCCCCCCCAGTTCATCTTGCAGGGAGCGAATATTTTCTCCACCCTTTCCAATAAGAGTGGCGACCATGCTTTTTGGAACAAAAATCTCAGCCGAACTTTGCGATTTGAACTTCACTCCACATTGAACCCCAACCCACTGCCTTATTTTTTGAGCCAACTGGTCTTTCGCTAATGCCGCCATTGGAGATTCCTTGCCACTAACCTTTCCATCTACCGGCACAACAGCTATTTCCGAACCAAATGCAAACATCTCATGTGTGATTTTTCCACTTGGAAATTCGACCACTTCGATAACAGGTCTAGCCAATTCCTCTTGCATACCGCTAGGCGGCTTAACAGTCATTCGTAACTCTAAAACTTGTGAAATCTGCCCTGCTTCTATGTGTAATATCGTATCTAATACTTGGCTGACCAATCCCAATTCAACCTTCCCAATTAGTCGTTGAATTGCCTCAAGTGCAGAGTTTGCGTGAGTCACCCCCAATAATCCGACGCCAGCCAGCCTCACATCAGCAAAAATCTCAAAATCTCTGGCCCTGCGAACTTCGTCAAATATCACAAAATCAGGCCTGACTAAAAAGATAATTTCTGCAGTTTTTTCCAGATCACCTTCCAGTGGAGCGTATTGAGTGATTCTATGCGCCAATTGTAAATCCCTAGGGGCCTCCATAGTCTTGACCATCGCACCAATGTCTTCATCTAGATATTCGGCGATCGCTTGTGCCAAAGTGGTTTTTCCAGAACCAGGTCGACCACAAATGAAAACGCCCCTATGATGGTCAGAAAGGCGGTCGACTAGTTTTTTGTCAATTTCATAATCGCTTAGAGAAAGTTTAGCAACCGGCCTAACAATCGTAATTTCTCGGGCATCAGCAAAAGGAGGCCAGGCACAAGAAATTCGTAAATCTCCTAGTTGAATTACTTGACAACCCTTGCGATCAATTTCTAGAAAACAATCACTTCTGTCACGATTTGTTTGAACCAATTCTAACAATTCTTCCTGTAGTGCTTCCAATCGTAAAGTATCCCATTTTCCATCATCGGCTCCTTCGACATCTGATAGTCGTAAGTTTCCGATTCCACCTGCCTTTGTGCGGGGGGGGCATTCGGCCTTTAGGAACAATGTGTGAACGTCATCTTCGAGTAGATTTTCAATAATCTCGGGGAGTTCGGGGTGACTTGCGAAGGTTGCCATCGCATACTATCGTATGCTCCGAGTCCTTGACCCTTCGCTATCAATTAGTTGCTGGCTCCAATGAATAGTATGTCCACCAGAGGTATGCAGTGGTGGCGGCGCACACTACAATGCCAGAACCAGTAGGCATCCCAATTCCCTTTCCAAGAATCACCAATATCCAAGTAAATCCGATAAAAGATGCCCAAGACAATAATCTTGTTTTGTTTATTCCAAGTGCTAATTGAACAGTATCCCAATGTATTGCTGCCATAATCATGAAGAATATTAGAACGAACAAACTAGAAAATAATGCGCTGTAAAATAGCGACTCTGTGGCATAGTAATTGTAAGACATATTGGCCAACAAAGCAGTCGTAATTTTGACAAAAGGATCCTTAAAATAGACCAATAAATAAATCGTAAAACCTATTGCTGCTAAAGAGATTAGAGGATTTGCTTGCAAAAATGAATCCATCACATTCGATAATTCTGGAAGAGGTTCCAAAACAAATAATGGTTCAGAATCCTCAGCACTTCCACCGCCCGCCATGATTAGGCGACAAGGCTTCGATTTTTCAATGTGGCCGTGAGAGATGCAAGGAGCGAACCGCTCTTTCGGTCCATCTCACGCCTCTAAGAGCCGCACCATGTTCGGGGACAGCAATCCAATCCTCGCCTTCTTTCTGAGCCTTAATCGCATTAAAAAAATGTAGCAACTCAGCTTCTAGAGGTGATTTATTTGATTCGCACTCTATTTCAAATTCGATATCATCTCGCAATAATTTTGCACTATTATGAATGTTCAAATCGAAAACGATTTTGCCGTTGCTACCAATCAATTCAACTGTGCGGTTTTCCTTTTTCGCATCCCAGGCTAAATCGATAATACCTTCAATCCCATGTGGGAATTCTAATATCACTCTTGCTTGAGATTCATCACCACTGGTGTTGACAGCGGAGGGCTCTACCTCTCCCATAAGATGGCACAATAAATCGATTGCATGGACTCCTAAGGACTCTACAACATTACTATTTAGCGGGGTTTCTCGTACGGTTTCACGTGAAAATCGCAACTCTTCCAAACGACCAATTTCACCAGCTCTCAGCATTTTTTTAACCAATTTGACCGCTGGATGAAACCTTAGCAACAACCCAATACTAATCACTCGCCCGTATTCAACTGCTGTAGCCAAAACTTGTGCAGCTTCTGCTTCACAACACCCTAGGGGTTTTTCGACAAACACATGACATCCATTCTCCATCGCGTCCCTAGCCTGTTGTGCATGTAAATGAGAAGGACTTGCAATAATCACAACCTCTGAATCGATACCATCAATTGATTCTGCAACATCATCAGCTAATATTGCAGCCATTCTTGCATCAACTGAGGGGTCTACTACTGTGATATGGTTGATGACCCCAAGATCTCTTAGTCTTGAGAGGACTTGAAGATGATTCATTCCCCAGCGGCCACAACCGAGCAATGCTACATCAAGCATGGCCCGGCCAGACGCTGGTCAGACATCATCATTGCCCTCGCTCGAGCCACTATCTGAATCACTGGTTTCACCAGAACTTCCCGAAGAATCTTCTTCAACTTCCTCGCTTACTACTTCTTCTTCATAATAATAGTAGTCGGGCATGATGATTGGTAACTCAACAGAGGCAGACTCTTCCATGGTTTCCAGATTGGTAGCAGTAACGCCGCCATGACTAACGGCATAGACATAATCTCCCATGAAAATAGACCTTCTAATATTGTATGAACTCCACCAGTACGAATCTGAATTATCATAGAATTGTGAATGATCAACCACGCCATGAATCGAGAGGTCTTCTTCGGTAACATTAACGATAATCAGTTTACTAACCCATTGATATTCGTATTGATAATTGTCATCAGAATCGTACCACCAATCATAACGGTAAGTATTGATTGGTACTGCCAACATTCCCTTTGGCTCCCAGTATTGGAAAGCCTTGTGCTCCCAAGTAGCTTCTGACCAAGCCCAATTCCAACCATCTTCAGGGTCGCTCACCGGCGTTAGAGACAGAGTTTCTCCAGCCAGAGGGTCAGAAAAGTTAGAAACATCAAACAGAGATAATCGAGTATGCCCCCAATCAAGCCCTAAACCGGTCTCCTCATCAGCAGGGCCTAGTCCGATTGTGAGTAATGCATCATCAGATAGAGGGTGGATGTAAGTAGAAACTCCAGGCACCTCTAATTCCCCCATAATCTTTGGATTTTCATAATCAGAGAGGTCGATAGTCCATAGAGGATCCATATTTCGGAAAGTAACGATATAAGCCCTATCTTCTACAAACCGTGCCGACCAAATAGTTTCATTATACGCAATTCCATCAACTCTACCTTTCTCAACTAGGGCGTTATTTCCAAGTTCTGGAATCAGTTCATTCTTTAGAGTAATGACATGGTTTTGCATTGGCTCAGGGTTTTCCATCCACCATCTTCCCCATTGACCAGTTGTGGTTGCAACTCTGACAATTCCTTCATATTCAGAAATCGAAAATTGATTTAAAATTGTGCCATCAACCCTTCCAGAACCTGTGTAAGATGTTTCTCCAGGTTCGCTGATATCAAAGGTGTGGATATTTGTTGCTTCATCCATGCCTTCATTATCCCAGAACCACCACCAGTCCCAAGCATTTTCTGTGATAATTAGTGTATCTTGTGAAGCATAAACCAGTGGCCAATTTCCTACTATATGGTCTGCCTCAAAATTAAAATTAGCCGATAACAAATCCAATGTGAAAATACTGGTAAATCCTCTGTTCAAGGAATCTTCAGGCGCTGTAAAATCAGAACACTGGTCTTCAGACATTTGATGAGTTATCACAGAATCTGTACCATCAGAATCTATTACCTTTTCATAGATTTGCGGAATAATATCAGATAATTCTACAGAATCCATGATTTCAGAATTTTCCCGAATGGCTGATTTTGCAGCATCAACTCTCATCGCATATCTTTCCGGACTATCATAATCATATTCCCAATAATTTTCAGGTAAATCTAGCCACGTTCTAATCCCCGGCACGTCCATCCAAGTGTGCGTTACGGTTCTAACAGTACCAGCAACCTCGCGTGCAGTCATGTAATGGCCTTCAATATACAATTCACGTTGAGTAGTTGGCTCAGAAGAATTAGATACATCTAGTACAGTGAATTTAGTTAGTGTACTCGTTCTCCAATTATTTGACTCATCTAATTTCAAGGATTCATAAAGTACATCTGATTTGTCAATATTCCATGAAGAAACAGTAGAAATAACCACCAAGTTATCCTCTCCATCTAACATCATGGCAACCGGACTTCCATCTATGGCAATAGTCGATGCAAGAGATAAATTGCCAAATTCAGGGATATCCAAAATGTGTAGCAATCCGCTATCTAGGAAAAAGATATGATATCCATCAGTTTTCACGAAGTCAGCCTCATCAACACCCTGCTCTTGATTATTAGTACCTGAAAAATCAACCCCTTCCTGGCGAAGAGTAGGTGTTGAAGAAGAACCTCCCGATTCATCAGCCATTTCAGCAACATCTCCATCCATTAACATGTCATCTTCCATCCAACCACCATAATAGTAGATTTCATCTACAGCTTGTATCAGAGATGTCTTTGCTTCTTCTTCAATAGAGAGTTTGAGGCTTTCTTCTAGAGTCAAGCAATCTTGAAAAATCTTCAGATTAGGAGAACCCAATGTTCGTGACATTTGATCGAGATCGTCCGCTACATTTTCAATAATTTCTTCTACATCCTCAATAGCGCCAGTACAGCCCGATAAGAACATCAAAGCAATCAATAACACCGCTAT
>MDTC01209106.1_pt1 | contig 13517 bp, 17 predicted proteins | sample 811181 | NCBI WGS metagenome assembly MDTC01 (sample SAMN05326644, study PRJNA326480) | marine metagenome | isolation source: seawater | place: Pacific Ocean: North | collected 2011
GCCCTTAATTGTTTAATATTTTATTAAATAGTATAAGAACTAAAATTATATTAAAACCAAAAAATGTTTAATACTCTTTATAGAAAATGTTTAGATTTAGCTGCTCACAAAAGTTCTAAATATTACTTAGCTATTGTATCTTTTATTGAAAGTTCTTTTTTTCCTATACCACCAGATGTGATGGTAATACCGATGGTTATTTCAAAGAAAAATGATTTTATTAAGATTTTTATAATTGCAACAATATTTTCAGTTTTAGGTGGAATAATTGGTTATTTAATCGGAATATTTTTTTTTGATTTGGGAATGCAGATAATGAGTTTTTATGGCTATGAAAGTAAACTAGCTAATTTAAAAAATAATTTACTCAGCAGCAAGGGTTTTTATGCTTGGCTCGGGATACTTTTTTTAGCTGGTTTTACACCTTTACCCTATAAAGTATTTACAATTGCGAGCGGGTTAATTGGATTTAATATTATAATCTTTATTTTAATAAGTTTAATTTCTCGAGGATTACGTTTTTTTATTGTGGCATATTTATCTTATAGGTTTGGAAGTCTTTTTACACATTTTATGGATAAGCATGGATCTAAATGGTTTACAATTATTGGAATATTAATAGTTGTAATTGGATCTTTAATTTACTTGATTTTTAAATTTTATGGATAATTTTAAAATAAAATTTTATTTTAATATAATTTTTCTAATCAGTTTAATTTCACTAATTTCTGCTTATTTCATAGAGTATATTCTTGGCTATCAGCCTTGTAATTTATGCTTGATAGAAAGAATTCCTTATGGATTAAGTATCATTTTAATTATCGTTAATCATTTATTTAATATAGATAAAAAATTTTTGATTCTAATATTAGTCTTAATATTTATTTTTTCTCTTTTAATTTCCATTTATCATTTAGGGATAGAGCAGGGTGTTTTTGAAGAATCTGCAGTTTGTGGATTAAAAGGAGCAAGTGAAATTTTCACAAAAGACGAATTATTGAAACAATTAAAACAAAGAACTATTAGTTGTAAGGATGTGACATTTAGAATTTTTGGATTTTCATTAACTACTATTAATATAATTTTGAATTTAATTATAATTATAACTTTCTCATGGATTTTTAAAAATTATGCAAAGTTCAAAAGCTAGAATAGAAGAATTTATTAGAGTAGACCACGCTGGCGAACGCGGGGCTGTCAAAATATATGAAGGCCAACTATTAGCATTAAATACGTTCATAAAAGATGATGATTTAAAAAAAACTATAGAAGAAATGAAAGTTCATGAAAAAGAACATTGTGATTTTTTTGAAAACGAAATTAAAAAAAGAAGTATTAAACCTACAAAATTATTACCCTTATGGGACTTATTAGGAGTAGGACTTGGTTTTGGCTCAGCTATTCTTGGAAAAAAAGCAGCAATGTTATGTACAGCGTCTGTAGAGGAAGTTATAGATGAACATTATCAAAATCAAATTAATCAACTAGGTTCTGATGAAAAAGATCTTAAGAAAAAAATTATAAAATTTAGGGAAGATGAATTACACCATAAAGATATTGCTTATGAAGAAGGTGCAACTAAAAAAGGTTTTTATTCAATCATGGATAAAATAATCAAAACTGGCTCAAAATTAGCAATTAATATTTCTGAAAAAATATAAAGTTTAAGCTTCTAGCTCAACGTCCCAATATAAATAATCCATCCAACTTTTATGCAGATAATTTGGAGGGAAATTTTTTCCGTTACGATGCAAGTCTTCAGTAGATGGTTGATATGGATTTTGATTGAGATTCATTCCTGAGAGTTTTAATAGTTTTCCACCTTTTCTAACATTGCAAGCAGAACAAGCTGTAACAACATTATTCCAATTTGTTTCTCCACCTTTAGATCTAGGTAGCAAATGATCAAATGTTAAATCATCCCCACTACCGCAATATTGGCATGAAAATTTATCTCTAAGAAAAACGTTAAATCTTGTAAAACTTGGTTTTGATTGTGGAACAATATAGTCTTTTAAAGCTATAACACTTGGCAACTGCATTTCAAATGATGGACTTCTTACAATTCTTTCGTAATTATTTACGATTATAACTCTATCTAAAAAAACTGATTTAACGGTGTCTTGCCAAGACCATAAAGATAAAGGGTAATAACTCAATGGTCTATAATCTGCATTTAAAACTAAAGCTGGACATTTTTCTAATGAAATATCTTGCTTAAAAAAATTATTCATTAATAAATTCTAACTTAAATAAAAAAATATTTCAATAATTAGCAAGAATTAAATTTTTTTAAAATATAATTTAGCGCTATACTTGATGCTTCTATGGGAATACTATGGTCGCAGTTTTTAATCAAATGTGCTTCTACATCAATGTTGTTCCTAATAAAAAAATCTTTTGCTTCTAACATGCAGTTAGGTTGAACAACTTGATCTGCATCTCCATGTATTAATAAAATATTCATTGAGACTTTTTTGCGAGATTTTAAATCTTCTTGATTAATAATTTTACCAGAAAATCCAACTATACAACAATATTCTTTATCAGCTGTTAAACCTAAGTTAATTGCCATCATACATCCTTGGCTGAAACCTGACAAACAAATTTTATTATTTTCTAAGTCAAATTTTTTTTTTTATTTCATTAATAAATTTATTCACCTTTTTCTCAGCTATTAGAGATTGTTCTATAATGTAATTTTGATCATCTTTTGTTAAATCAAACCACTGAAAACCTGACGGATTTATTGGGCACAGTTCATGACCATTTGGACAAATAAATATTGTATTAGGTAAATGCCTTCTCCAATTATATGACAACATACTTATATCTTTACCATCACCTCCATAACCGTGGAGTAAAATAATTGCATTTTTAATTTTTTGGTCTTTCTCTGGTTTTATTATGATACTGTCTAGACAAAATGTCATACGTTATGATTTATGTTTTTTTATTTTTAAAACACCCTACAATATAAATATGATTTCTGGAATAATTGTAAAAATTTTATCGATAACATTATTAGTTGCTGTTGGCTTAGTTCTTGTCATGGGTATTGGAACTTTATTTAAAGGGGGTGAAACAAGTAAAAAATATTCTAATAAATTAATGCAATTAAGAGTTTTACTTCAATTTATAGCAATTATACTCTTAGTTAGCTTCGCATATTTTTTTAAAGATTAATTATATTTTTTTAACCAATCAATAAATTTTTGATCTTCAAAATCAATCGATCCGATAATTCTAGCAAACTCTTCTCCTTTTTTATTAAAAATAATTGATGTTGGTATTCCTCTTAATCTAAATTTCTTAGCCAAAGTTACTGGTGAGTCAAAATATATTTTTAAGTTTTTAATTTCTAATTCTTCAAAAAACTTAGAGGCTTTTTCTACGTTATCTTGACCGACATTTATTGTAAATATTTTTAAATTATCTAAATTTTTGTTTGCTTGAAGTAAATCCAATGAAGGCATTTCTTTTTTACATGGTGCACACCAGGTTGCCCAAAAATTTAATAATATTAATTTTCCCTTAAATTCATCTAAATCTAATTGTTTTCTTTTATCGTCTAGAAACGTTAAATCATCATACTTTTTGATTTCTTTATTGATAATCAGATTTTCTATATCTACAACATCATTTGCAAAAGCATTGGACAATAAAAAAGTAAATATTATTAAAAATCTCATGTTAAATAGGTATAATTGATTATCATGCCAAAAAATAAAAACAACTACACAATTTGGAATACAAGAATAAAGAATAACTCATCGTCACTTTTTCAAAAAGTTGGGAGCTCAATTAATATCGATAAGAGACTGTATAAAGAAGATATTTATGGATCTATAGTTCATGTGGAAATGTTATTTAAACAAAAAATTATATCTTTTAAAATTAAAAATAAAATTATTTATGGTCTTAATAAAATTGAAAAAGAAATATCTAACAAAAAATTTGAATTCAATGATAAATATGAAGACATTCATATGAATATTGAAAAAAGACTCTTCCAAATAATTGGTGATGAAGCGGGCTATATTCACACTGCAAGATCACGAAATGACCAAGTAATTACTGATTTAAAAATTTGGATGAAATTTGAGACTAAAAAAATCATTATTATATTGAACAAAATAATTAAAAGTTCCTTAAGTTTAGCTGAAAAAAATATACATACAATTATGCCAGGATTTACTCACTTAAAAAATGCACAAGCTATTTCTTTTGCTCATTATTTAATGGCTTACGTTGAAATGTTTAACAGAGACATAAAAAGATTTAATAACTCTTTAGATATTTTAGATGAAAGCCCGTTAGGTGTCGCTGCTTTATCAGGAACTTCATTTAATATTGATAGAAATTATACAGCAAAAAAACTTGGCTTCACAAGAAAAACAAACAATTCAATCGACACTGTTTCTGACAGAGATTTTGTTTTAGATTTTTTGTACAGTATTTCTGTATGCTCAATGCATATTTCAAGAATTGCTGAAGAACTAATTATATGGAACTCTGAAGGCTTTAATTTGATAAATTTATCAAATAAAATTGTAACTGGTTCATCTATTATGCCTCAGAAAAAAAATCCCGATCTATTAGAATATTTAAGAGGTAAATCTGGTATAGCTTACGGAAACCTATTTTCAATGTTAACAATTCTGAAAGGACTGCCTTTGTCATATTTTAAAGATCTTCAGGATGATAAAGAAATAGTTTTTAAGTCAAATGATTCCTTTTTAAATTGTTTAAAAATATTAGATGAAATCCTTAAAAATATTAGCCCTAACAAAAATAAGATGCTTGAACTAGCTAGCTCGGGCTACATTACAGCTACAGACCTAGCTGATTATCTTGTAAAAAATCATTCAATGCCCTTTAGAAAGGCATATAACAAAACGGCTGCAATTGTTAATTTGGCAGAAAAAAAGAAGAAAAAATTAACCGAATTAAGCTTAGAGGAATTACATACAGTTGAACCAAAATTAACAAATGATGTTTTAAAAGTGTTTGATTTGAAGCATTCTATTGACTCGAAAAAATCCTATGGCGGAACATCTTTCGATAATATTAAAAAGATGATAATTAAATATAAAAAACAAAAATGAATAAAAAAATTGGATTAATTTTAACTATATTCTTTCTAATTATTTCGTGTGGGAAAAAAGCCGATCCTGAATATAAAGTATCCAAAAATAAAAATGAAATAAAAGTTTTCCTTATAAATAAGGCTTAATGAAATACATAAATAAAAAACTTACAATTGAAAAAATTAGTGTGCAAAATATTGCTAAAAAATATGGCACGCCAACATATTGTTATTCATATGATAAATTAAAAGAAAATATAAAAAATTTCAAAAAAAATTTCAAATCTTTTTCTCCATTAATTTGTTTTGCTATTAAATCAAATACAAATGTAAATTTAATCAGAGAAATAAGAAAATTTGGATTAGGTGCTGACGTAGTATCATTAGGGGAATTAATGATGGCTATTAAAGCTGGTGTAAATAAAAAAAAAATTGTTTTTTCAGGTGTTGGTAAAACCTCAGATGAAATAAGTTATGCTATTGATAAAAATATATTATTAATTAATGCTGAGTCTAAAAGTGAAATTTATGAAATTGAAAGAATAGCTAAATTAAAAAGAAAAAAAATAAACGTGGGAATTAGACTCAACCCAAATACAGATGCAAAAACTTTAAATCAAATTTCAACTGGAAAGAAAGAAAATAAATTTGGTGTTAATAACAAAACATTTTTAGAGTTAGTGAATTATTGTAAAAACTCTAAAAATATTAATTTGGAGTGTCTAAGTGTTCACATAGGAAGTCAAATTTTAGATTACAAACCTTTTTTGAAAATGCTCAATGAAATAAGTAGAGTTTTAAAAAAAACTAATCATAAATTTAAATATATTGATCTTGGAGGGGGAATGGGTATTTCTTATGACAAAAATCATAAAAGGCTTAATTATAAGAAGTACAATTTTGCTATTAAAAAATTTCTAAAAATTTATAAATCAAAAATAATTTTTGAACCGGGTAGATCTATTGTAGGAAATACAGGGGCTCTTATCTCTAAAATTATTTACATAAAAAAAAATGGGAGCAAGAACTTTATTATTTTAGATGCTGCCATGAATGATTTCATGAGGCCCGCGTTATATGGTGCAAAACATAAAATACTCCCATCAATAAAAGCTAACAAAATTTTAAAAAAAATTTATGAGGTTGTTGGCCCAATTTGTGAAAGCACGGATAAATTTACAACTTTAAAAAATACTCAAGAATTTAAAGAAAAAGATCTTATAGTAATTTGTGATGTTGGGGCTTATGGAATGTCGCTGAGTTCAAATTACAATGTAAGACCTAAAGCAACAGAATTATTAATTAACGGAACAAAAATTAAAATAATTAGAAAAAGACAAAAGTATAAAGATTTATTGTAAATTTTAATACAAATGATCAAAAACGTAATATTTTCAATTTTCTTTTTTTCTGGAATAATCATAATCTCATTAATTTTTCTTCCTGCATTTTTATTACCGCAAAAAGTTATTTTGTTTGGGGGAAAATTAATGGGTTACTGGACTAGTTTTTGTTTAAAACTTTTTCTATCTACAAAGATTATAATTAAGGGTAAAGAAAATATAATTAAAGATAAAAAATTTTTCATAGCTTCATCCCATCAATCAATGTTCGAAACATTTTATTTACAAACAATATTTAACTATCCTGTTTTCATATTAAAAAAAGAACTTCTATTAATTCCTATCTTTGGATGGTATTTGAAGAAAATAGGATCTGTCTCCATTAAAAGAAACAAGATTGCAAAAGAAAACTTGAATTTTTTTGATGAAATTTCAGAAATTGTTACAAATTCAAATCGACCCTTAATAATTTTTCCTCAGGGAACAAGAGTTTTGCCCAATGAGAGACCACCATTTAAAAAGGGTGCATCGAAAATTTATGAAGAATTAAAAATTTGTTGTCAACCAGTTGCAATAAATTCAGGATATGTTTGGCCAAAAAAAGGTTTTAAATATAGCAATAAAACCATTACAGTCTCAATTTTAAAACCTATTGAAGCAGGTCTTACAAAAGAAAACTTTATTAAAGTTTTAGAGAATAATATTTATTCGGAACTTAATTTGTTAAATTAGCCTTTCATTGGCATGACTACAAAGATACTATTAAAATCTCCTGGATCTTTAATCAATGCAGGTGAGCCAGTATCATTAAAAAATAATTCAATTTTTTCTCCATCAAGCTGTGAAGCAATGTCAATTAAATATCTTGAATTAAAACTAATTTCTAAATCATCATCAAATTTTACTTGTATTGTTTCCTTACCATCTCCACTATTTGTATTGTTTACTGATAAATTTAAAGTATCTTTTGTTAAACTAAACTTAACACCATCTTTTTTATCAAGCGAAACAGAGGCAACTCTATCAACTGAACTTAAAAAAAGATTTAAATCAATCTCTAATTTTTTTTGATTATTTTTTGGAATTACTTGAATGTAATTTGGAAATTTTCCATCAATTAGCTTTGATATTAATATACTATTATTTAGTTCAAATTTAATTTTAGATTTTACATTAGAAACTTTTACATCCCCATCATAATTTTCAAGTAAAGAGCATAATTGAAAAATTGTTTTTTTAGGCAAAATAATTGGTTCAAAATTAATTTTTTCATCTAATTTTATTTTTGAAATAGACATTCGGTGACTATCTGTTGCAACTGCTGTTAAATAGTTTTTTTCATCAACTTCATTCTGATGAAAGTATATTCCACTTAAATAGTGTCTTGTTTCGTCATTAGAAACCGAAAACTTACACTTATTTAATAATTTTAATAGTTGTTTAGATTTTATCGTGAATTCGTTTTGATTAAAATTTTCATCTGTTAGGGGAAATTCTGAAGGGTTAATACAATTTAAATTAAAAACAGACTTTTCAGATTCGAGGTGTAGTTTATTTGTATCTTTCAAAGTTAAATTAATTTTTTTTCCCGATGAAAATTTTCTTACAATATCATACATTATCGAAGATGTGGTCGTCGTTTTTCCCTCTTCTAAAACTTCTATATTTTGTAATTGATGGATAAATATTAAATCCAAGTCAGTAGCAGTAATAATTAGTTTATTACTTTGTACGTCTAATAATATATTTGATAAAATTGGTAGCGTGCTTCTTTTTTCTATCACTCCTTGACAATAATTTAAAGCCTGCTGAAGATCATTTTGATTAACGTTAAATTTCATTTTCTTTACTATTATATAATATCTGATTCTTAAGCTTATTAATATTTTCAACCATTTCTGAATTTTTTTCTTTCAATTTTTCAATAGTTTTTACAGAATGTATTATAGTAGTATGGTCTCTATTTGAAAAAGCCCTTCCAATTTCAGGTAAAGATTTTGAAGTTAAAATTTTAGTTAGATAGATAGCTGTTTGTCTAGGTCTAACTAGATATCTAGATCTACGTGACGATAACATTTCATTTTTGCTAATTTTAAAAAATTTACACACCAGAGTTTGTATTAAATCTATAGTTACTTTATTTTCATTTATATTAAGTAAATCTTTTAGAACTATTTTTGTTTCTGTTAAATTTGGTATTTTGTTATAGATCCTCGTAAAAGATACTATTCTATTAATAGCTCCAACTAACTCTCTAATACTGGCTGTAATTTCTGCGCTAATAAAACTTTGTATTTCTTTTGATATTTGAATTTGCTCTGAATAATGACTATTTAATTCTTCTGTTTTTTTTTCAACTATTTTTTTTCTTAACTCATAGTCTGGTTTTTGAATATCAACAACTAACCCACCAGAAAATCTTGATTTTATTCGCTCTTGAATTCTTGATAATTTATTTGGTGCTCTGTCTGCAGAAACAATTATTTGAGATCCCTTATCAAGCAAAGCATTAAATGTGTGGAAAAATTCTTCTTGCATAGCCTCTTTACCATTCATGAATTGAATATCATCTATTAACAATATGTCTGTATTTCTAAAATATTCTTTAAACTTGACCATATCATTAGATTTAATTGATTTTACAAATTGATACATAAATCTTTCTGCAGAAATAAACATGACTTTATTATTTTTTTTGAGCTTAAGTCCTATCGAATTTAATAAATGGGTTTTACCCATGCCCACACCACCATAAATATAAAGTGGATTATAATGGGCAATATTTTCTGAAACTTTCAATGAGGCCTCAAATGCAAGCTTATTACTGGATCCAGTTATAAAATTATCAAATCTTTTATTTGGATCGATCCTATTGTACTGAAGATAGGAGTCTTTAATAAAAGAGATATTTTCTTTATTTAAGTTTTGTTTTAAATTAAGAGCATCTCCTTCTTCATTTTTTGAGATTTTTTGCTCTACTATTTTAAATTCTACTCTAACAATATCTTTTTTGTAATACTTAATAACGTATAAAATTTGATCTAAATATCTTGAAGTAATCCAATCTCTAATAAATCTGGTAGGCACTGATAATAAAACATAATTACTAAATTCTTCGACGAAACTAATTTTTTTTAGCCAGCTTTCATAAATATCTTGACCTAATTTATTTTTCATTTCAGTTTGAATTAAATTCCAATTTAAATTTTCAGACTTTATTTGTGATATATTTTTATTTTTAAATGAATTATTCATATTTATTGGAGAGTATTCAGTTAGAACCATAATGAAATTTTTGCAACATATAATTTGCTAGAAGTAAAAGAAAAATAAAATCTATGATTGAGTAAAAAAAAATTTATTAAAAATACTTTGACAAAATTTTTTTTTGTGTATCTCAATAAATAAAATGAATTTTAAACAAAAAAAATTTACTAAATCTAAATATTGATTTTTAAAGTTAATGTTTCATACATAATGCGTATGCTTTAAGTTGAATCAACTACAAGTATAACAAATTATATCTGTGCTATTTTTTTTGTAATTCTAGATACATTTCTAGAGGCGTTATGTTTCTTGATAATGCCTGTTTTTGCAATTTTCATTAACTCTGAATTCAACTTAGGTAAGAACTTAATGGCTTCTGTTTTTTTTTTACCTTCAATCAAAAGATGCATTTTCTTCAAAGCATTTTTATATCTGCTTTTTCTAGCTTTATTTACAGTTGTTTGTTTTGATATTCTTCTAATTCTTTTGATTGCAGATTTTGTGTTTGCCATATGCGCAGGGGTATAACTTGAGAATTTATTTTGGTCAATCAAATAATTAATTATTTTTGACAGATATTACAAAAAAATGTGGATCTATTAGAAATATTTTTTTTCTTAATTATTCCTCTGCATTTAGGTCGTTTGCAGTTTAATGTTTCTCTATCATAAACATTAAAACGCTTTTGAAAATTACCTTTTTTACCAGATATATGTTTAAAATCTCTGATGGTTGAGCCACCTTTTTTAATTGCACTTAAAAGAACCTTTCTAGAGTTTGTTAAAATTTTTTTACAATCTTCCTTTTTTAACAAACTAGCTTTTTTATTTGGATCAATTTTACATAGAAATAAAATTTCACTTGCATAAATATTTCCTATTCCAGAGACAAAATTTTGATCTAATAAAAAATTTTTAATATTCTTCTCTTTTTTTTTAAAAAAAGAAAGAATATAATTTAAATCAAATTTTGACTGAAAAGGTTCAGGACCTAAATGAGAAAATCTTTTTTTTAACAAAAATAAATTAGGGATAATTTGTAAAAATCCAAATCTTCTAGGATCATTATAAACGACTTTAAATTTCTTAAAAACAATCTCTACATGATTATGCTTTACTGGTAAAGTTGGATCACTATAAAAACTGGTGTTTGTAAAATTATTTTTCTCATCATCGTTAACTAAATGTATTGTTCCTGACATGCCTAAATGTATTAAACAGTAACTATGATTGGATAAATTTAAAATTAGATATTTTGAAAATCTATCAACTTTAATAACTCTATTGTTTTTCAAAAGTCTTGAAAAATTTTTAGGAATTTTAAATCTTAAATTTTTATTTCTGATTATTACTTTTATAACCTTTTTTTGTTTAATCTTTTTATCTAAAGACTGTCTTACAACTTCTACTTCTGGTAATTCTGGCATTTATTACTATATTCAATATATATTTATTATTATGTCACAATATTTACAAAATAAAAATGGACTAGTGGAAAAGGTTTTTGATCAAGTCTATAATCAATATGATTTAATGAATGATTTCATGTCACTGGGCATTCACCGATTATGGAAAAAAGATCTATTAAATATGATGAGTCCCTCACCTAATAAAAAATTAATCGATGTAGCTTGTGGGACAGGTGACATAGCAAAACTTTTTTTGAACCAAGTATCAAAAGATTCACATATAACTTGTGTTGATCCAAACAAAAGTATGATTAAAAAAGGAAGGGAAAAGTTAGTTAAATTCAAAAACTTGAAATGGATTATTGCTCCAGCAGAAAAAATTCCCTTACCAGGAAATTCATTCGACTTTTATACTATTAGTTTTGGTTTAAGAAACACCAAGAGTTTAAACAGGGCTTTATCTGAGGCTTATCGAGTATTAAAACCGGGTGGTCGTTATTTATGTCTTGAATTTTCAAAAATACAAAACTCAGGACTTAATTTTGTTTACAAAAACTATTCAAAACTTATACCGTCTATAGGAAAATTAGTTGTAGGTGACAGAAAACCTTATGAATATCTTGTTCAAAGTATTGATGATTTTATAAATCAAGACGAATTAATTGATTTAATGCAAAAAAATAATTTTGAAAAATGTTCATACAGAAATTTATCAGGTGGTATTGTTTCTATACATAGTGGTTGGAAAATTAAATGCTAAAAAAAAATAATTATTTTATTTAAATTGGGTAGAAAAGTTGCAAGATCTGACATATTAAATATAACTTCAAAATTCAAAGAACCACCACTAGTAATAAAAATAATATTTAAGATTTTATCATTTTCTATTTCTCCTAAAAAAGAGATAAATTTAAACCAAGATGAAGGTGAAAGATTATCTAGCTCATTAGAGTCAATGGGAACAACTTTTATTAAACTTGGTCAATTTTTGGCAACAAGACCAGATATTATTGGAGAAAAACTTTCAAAAAAATTAGAAAATCTGCAAGATAGACTTCCTCCATTCTCTTTAACACAAGCTAAAGTGATCATACAAAATGATTTGGGTGACAATACTTATAATTCTATAATTAATTTAAGTGAACCAGTTGCCGCTGCTTCAATAGCTCAAGTACATAGAGCTCAAATAAATGATGAGGGAACAATCAAAGATGTTGCTATTAAAATTTTAAGACCTGATATAAAAAAAATTTTTAATGATGAAATAGATGCTATGATGCTTTTTGCTCTCTTAATTGAGTCTTTTGTCAAAAAAACTAAAAGACTTAAGTTAGTCGAAGTAGTTTTCTTATTGAAAGAAATTACAAATCTTGAAATGGACCTTAGATTTGAAGCTGCTGCTGCGAGTGAATATGCAGAAAATACTAAAAATGATGTAGGATTTAGAGTTCCCCAAATTTACTGGAATTTTACAAGTGAAAATGTAATGACGCTAGATTGGGTTGATGGTGTTTCCATAAGAGAGACTGAAAAATTAAAAAAAAAAAATTTAAATACTGAAAAAATTGCAGAAGATATTATTCAAAATTTTTTAAGACATGCTGTCAGAGATGGATTTTTTCATGCAGATATGCATCAAGGAAATATATTTATAGACAATAATGGACATATTGTACCGATTGACTTTGGAATAATGGGAAGACTTGACAAAATGAGTAAACGATTTTTAGCTGAAATTTTATTTGGATTTATTCAAAGAGATTATCGAAAAGTTGCTGAGGTTCATTTGATAGCTGGTTTAGTACCTAAAAAAGTACCAATTGACGACTTAGCACAAGCACTTAGGTCAATAGGTGAACCTATTTTTGGCCAAGCAGTAAAAGATATTTCTGGCGGAAAATTATTAAAACAATTGTTTGATGTTACAGAAAAGTTTAACATGCAAACACAGCCTCAACTTTTAATGTTACAAAAAACAATGGTAGTTGTTGAGGGAGTAGCAAGAAAACTAAATCCAAATACAAATATTTGGAAAACCTCAAAACCAGTTCTTGAAAGTTGGTTAAAAGAGACAAAAGACCCAATGACAACTTTAAACGAAACTCTTCAAAATACATCTGAAGTAATTAAAAGATTGCCAGAATTTCCCGAAATAATGGATAAAGCTAATCAAGCTTTAACTTATCTAGCTAGTGGTCAAATCCCTCAAAATTCAAATTCTTACTCAGCTTTAAATACAAAAAGAGCTGAAATGACAGCGTTTAGAAACCAGTCTATTATTGCTTTATTAGTCCTTGTAATTTTTAGTCTATTAGTATTTTAATTCATTCGATGAATAATTTGAATAACAAAAAAATCTTATTAATAATTTGTGGTGGAATAGCTGCTTATAAAAGTCTTGAAATAATAA
>MDTC01263946.1_pt1 | contig 13517 bp, 15 predicted proteins | sample 811181 | NCBI WGS metagenome assembly MDTC01 (sample SAMN05326644, study PRJNA326480) | marine metagenome | isolation source: seawater | place: Pacific Ocean: North | collected 2011
CCATCTGCATGATATTAATATGATGTCCATATCGTGCAGATGGCGCGTGTTGTATTTTAATAGGAAAAATGTGCGGTTCATGCCCGCAAGCCATCGGTTCGAATCCGGTCGACGCAAATGCCAATGTTAGATTATACTCTATATTTTTTTTTTGTTATTGCTTTGTTATTATGTGTAATTTTGGTTTGGTTGTTGTTACGCGCTACCCCTTCCGTTGATTCACATTCTTCTTTTTCTTCTTCTACTACCTCCTCTTCAGGTATTTCTTCGCTTTTTATGTTATAGTTTAAATTATGGTTCCTTTATTTGATCATTTTCTTTGGTCTGGTCCGCTTCTTCCTTTTGGTTTGTCTGTGTTAATTCTTATGTTATTAGGTTTTTCTGTTCGTCCTTTAGCTTCTATGGGGTTGCGATTAGCCCCTGGTCTTGGGCCTTCTTATGGCGCCGCTGCTGCTGCTGGGGGGGGGGCTTTGTTGTTAATGAATGCTGCTGGTTTTCTTCTTTTCGTATTTCCTATGACCACTCAAATTTGTGCTACTTTATCTTTGGCTTTAGCTGCTTGGGGAGCAATGGTTTTTGTTGGGGTACGTAAATTTGGATCTTCTTTTTTAGCTCCTTTTTTTCCTTCTGGTGCTCCTTTACTTTTGGCTCCTTTATTGGTATTAATAGAATTAGTATCTTATTGTGCTCGTCCATTATCCCTTGGATTACGTTTGGCTGCTAATTTGACAGCAGGTCATTTATTAATGGCTATTGTTGGGGGGTTTGGGTTTCAATTTCTTTTAATGGGTCCTTTTGCAGGAATGGTAGGAAGTGTATTGTTAATTGCTATATTATGTTTAGAGGTAGCTGTTTTGTTTATTCAGGCTTATGTATTTTCTCTTCTTGTATGTATATATATGGAAGACTCTATTAATTTACATTAATGGAAAAACAATACCATCCTTATCATATGGTAGACCCCTCTCCTTGGCCTTATACTCTTTCTTTTTCTATGTTAGGTATGGCTGTAGGAGCTGTTATGTATTTTCATTATAATTTTCCTTATTTATTGTTATTAGGTTTTTTTTCTGCTGTTCTTGTTTTTACTTGTTGGACTCGGGATGTTGTTCGAGAAGCTACATTTTTAGGTAAACATACTCAACGTGTTGTTGCTGGTTTAAAAATGGGTTTTTTGTTGTTTATTGTGTCAGAAATATTTCTTTTTGTTTCTTTATTTTGGGCTTTTCTTCATGCTGCTCTTTCTCCTGCAATAGAAATTGGTGCTCTTTGGCCTCCTAAAGGGATAAATCCATTAGATCCTTTTGCTCTTCCTTTATTAAATACTGCCTTTTTACTTTCTTCTGGGGCTACTGTAACTTGGAGTCATCATGCTTTGGTTGCAGGATTAAGGCGAGAAAGTTTGATTGGTTTAGCAGTAACTTTATGTTTGGGTACTTTATTTACTTTATGTCAGGCACTTGAGTATTCACAAGCTCCTTTTACTATTGCTGATTCAGTATATGGTTCCTCTTTTTTTCTAGCTACAGGTTTTCATGGATTACATGTATTAGTAGGAACTATATTTCTTGGTGTTGCTTGGGCTCGAACTTATTATTATCATTTTGGGCGACGAAGACATTTAGGATTTGAAATGGCATGTTGGTATTGGCATTTTGTTGATGTCGTTTGGCTTTTATTATATATAATAATTTATTGGTGGGGTTCTTAACCACCGAACATAAAATATTATTTTTCGTTTTTTTATCGTCTTTAATTGTATTATTATTATCCAATCATCTTTTAACTCTATTTCTTGCTCTTGAAAGTCAAGTTTTAAGTTACTTAATACTTTTATCTTCAGGTCGAGGTTTATTAATATTGGAAGGGATTTTGAAATATTTTTATGTTTCTGCTTTAGCTTCTGCTTTATTTTTAATAATATTTTGGTTAATTTTAAATTCTTCTGGAACTTTGTCCCTTCCTCTTTTTCATTCTTCTTATTTAATATTATTAATTCCTTTGTTTTTTTTTAAATTTAGTTTATTTCCTATGCATTTTTTTTTTTCCAACATTATTAGAAGTATCTCCTCTTTATCTTCTTCCTTTTTGGTCTGCTTGGTCCAAATTAGGTGTATTATTATTTTTTTTAAAATTATTTTCTTCTCTTCCTCTCATTTTATTAACCTTATCTTGGTTGATTGGTGCTTCGGGAGCTGTTCATCAAACTCGTATTGTACGAGTTCTTGCTTATTCTTCCATTAATACTATGGCTTGGGTTTTGTGGGGGGGAATATTAGGTTTTCCACTAGGAACGTCTTTCCATGTTTCATTTTTGTTAATATATTTTATTACTCTATTTGGGATTGTTTATTCTTCAGAATTGTTAGGATTTTATTCGACCATGTCTGTTGTTATGTTAGGTTTAACCCCTGCTCTTTATTCATCAATTTTATTAATTTTATTTTTAGGACTTTTAGGGTTTCCTCCTTTAGGGGGTTTTTTATTTAAATGGAGTATAATTAGTAATTCATTTATGCATGGTTCATATATTATACCTCTCGTTGCCTTGTTAATCAGTGCTTTAGCTATATATTATGTAGTAAGGTTGATTTCTTTTTTTTATTTTTCTCAGATGGGTTATCGAAAAATATTGTTTCAACCTTTATCTCCTAATACAAATACAATATTATCAACTTTAATTGTATTTTTATTGTTTTTATTATGGTTTCGATTATTTACATTTATAGTATAAAATGTTAGTTATTGTTATATTTCTTGTAACTGCTTTCATATTTTCTTTATCTCGAGGGTATTTAAATCCTTTGTCTTATCTTTTATTAATTTTTCCTGTTTTTTATTTTGCTTTTCAATTTTTAATGGGTTCTCATTTTAGCGCTTCCTGGATTAAATGGGTTTCTTCTCAAGGTTCTGGTTTTTCCTATTGGGGGTATTATCAAGATAGTTTGACTAGTTTTATGATATTGTTAGTGGTTTTAGTGTTTGTAGTGGTATGTATTTTTTCAATGGAATATGTGGGGGGAGATCCTAGTATAATGTTGTTTATTTCTTATTTGTTTTTTTTTTCATTATTTATGATAATATTAGTTACTGCTCCTTCTGGTCTTCAAATGTTTCTTGGATGGGAAGGAGTAGGTTTATGTTCTTATTTATTAATAAATTTTTGGTCAGGAAGAGTTTGGGCAAATAGATCGGCTATAAAAGCCATGGTTGTAAATAAAGTTGGAGATGTAAGTTTAATGGGAGCTTTAGGAGCTTTAATATTAGTTATAGGTACGACGAGTTGGGTTGAAGTTTCTATCTGGCCCTGGATTGGATTTATGGCTTGTGTATTATTTGTAATTGCTGTAATGGCAAAAAGTGCTCAAATATTATTACATTTTTGGTTACCAGATGCTATGGAAGGTCCAACTCCTGTTTCTGCTCTTATTCATGCTGCCACTATGGTAACCGCTGGTGTTTTTCTTTTGTTGAGAGGAAGTGCTTTGTGGACTGATTTAAATTTAAATCTTTTGTTAGTTGTTTTAGGTGGTATTACTGCTTTATATGCTGCTTTATCCGCTACTTCTCAATGGGACTATAAAAAAATTGTAGCTTACAGTACCTGTTCACAATTAGGATATATGGTTTTAGTTTGTGGTTTTTCAGGTTATGAACATAGTTTATTTCATTTGTTTAATCATGGTTTTTTTAAAGCTCTTCTTTTTCTTGGTGCTGGTTATACAATATTAATATGGTCTGATGAACAAGATTTACGTCGGGGAGGAGGGTTAATAAGTCGTGCTCCAATTGTTTATGTTTTTGCCTTAGGTGCTTCTTTAGCTTTGATAGGATTTCCTTATTTTTCTGGTTATTATTCTAAAGAGATAATTTTAGAGTTATTACTTTCCAATACTCAAATGGGATGGGGGGGGTGGATGGCCTATTTAGCAGCTTTTTTTACTACTTCATATTCTTTGAAATTGATTTGGGTAGCTCTTTTAAATTACCCTCTTTCTTCTCCTTCTTATTATACTCCTGCCCCTTTCCCTAATTTCACTTATTATTTGGTAGTTCTTCTTATTTTTTCTCTTTCAGGTGGTTGGTATTTTACCAATTCTTGGCCAATAGAGAAAGGTTTTCCTGTTGGTATAGTGACTTATTATATACCTATTCTTTTTTTAATATTAGGAAGTTTACATTCCTATTTTTCTATGAAATTTGCAACTCATTCAGTTTTTCGTTATTTTTTATCCTATTTTGCTTCTTTAGCTTATTTAGATCATTTACTTGCTAGTCTTTCTCAAATTTATCTTCATTGGTCTTTTGTTATAACCTATCAACAACTTGATTTAAAATATTTACCTAAACATTTACCTCATTTAGCTAATCAAATTTATCCTTTGTATAATTATAATTTTAATTTAATTGTATCTTATTCTTTATCTCTTTTTCTTTTTGCTTTTATTCTCTTTTTCTTTTCCTTTTTAACTTTACCTTTATTATAAAAATACATAGTGCGTGTACGTTTGGTTCATCCCGTACTAAAAATAATTAATAGTGCTCTTATAGATTTACCTGTTCCTGTTAATATTTCATATTTGTGGAATTTTGGATCTTTATTAGGATTATGTTTAGCGATTCAAATAATAACTGGAGTATTTTTAGCTATGCATTATTGTCCTGATGTAACTTTAGCTTTTAATTCTATACATCATATATTAAGAGATGTTAATTATGGTTTTGTTTTAAAATATGTCCATGCTAATGGAGCTTCCATGTTTTTTTTGTGTGTATATGTTCATGTAGCTCGTGGTTTATATTATGGTTCTTATTTACGAAAGGCGTTATGGAATGTAGGTGTTATAATACTATTAATAATGATGGCTACTGCTTTTGTTGGTTATGTCTTACCTTGGGGCCAAATGAGTTTTTGGGGCGCTACTGTCATTACTAATTTCGTTTCGGCTGTTCCTTATGTAGGAGATACTGTTGTACAATGGTTGTGGGGGGGTTTTAGTGTCAACAATGCAACATTAAATAGATTTTTATCAATTCATTATTTACTTCCCTTTATACTTACTGCTATGGTTCTTTTACATCTTTTATTCCTTCATCAAGAAGGATCTAATACACCTACTGGTTTGGATGCTTCTCCTGACCGAGTTCCTTTTAATTCTTATTTTTCTACTAAAGATGTTTATGGTTTTTTTTTAATGTTTTTGTTGTTTTCTTATTTAGTATTTTTTCAACCTAATTTATTAGGTGATCCAGAGAATTTTCAACGAGCTAATTCTTTGGTTACTCCTGTTCACATTATGCCTGAATGGTATTTTTTATTTGCTTATGCAATCCTTCGTGCTATTCCTAATAAATTAGGAGGTGTTGTAGCTCTCGTATTGGCCGTGGTTATTTTAATGGTATGTCCTTTTGTACATTCGTCTTATCATAAATCCAACCAATTCCGTCCTCTTTCGAAAATTTCTTTTTGGTTTTTTATTGCTAATTTTTTACTTTTGACCTGGGCTGGTTCTAAACCTGTGGAAGCTCCTTATGTTATTCTTTCTCAAATTTCTGCCTTATATTATTTTCTTTTCTTTTTGCTTTTTATACCTTTGCTTGGTTTATTAGAAAATTATTTATTATATACCAGATGACTTTCGCTACCCGTTGGTTATATTCTACTAATCATAAAGATATAGGTACTTTATATTTATTGTTTGGATTGTTTTCTGGAATGGTAGGAACTGCTTTGAGTATGTTAATACGATTTGAATTATCTCGTCCTGGTAGTATGTTAGGTGACGATCATTTATATAATGTTATTGTTACTGCTCATGCATTTATTATGATATTTTTTATGGTTATGCCTATTTTGATAGGTGGTTTTGGAAATTGGTTTGTTCCATTATATTTAGGAGCACCTGATATGGCTTTTCCTCGGTTAAATAATTTGAGTTTTTGGTTATTACCTCCTGCTTTATTTCTTATGCTTGGTTCTGCTCTTATTGAATCTGGGGCTGGTACTGGATGGACTGTTTATCCTCCTCTTTCTTCTACTCCTGCTCATTCAGGGCCAGCTGTTGATATGGCAATTTTTTCTCTTCATTTAGCGGGTGCTTCTAGTATAGGAGGTGCCATTAATTTTATAACTACTATTCATAATATGCGAGCTTGTCATATGTCTTATGAAAATTTACCTTTATTTGTCTGGGCAGTTTTAGTTACTGCATTTCTCCTTCTTTTAAGTCTACCTGTTCTTGCTGGTGCTATAACCATGCTATTAACAGATCGAAATTTTAATACTACATTTTTTGATCCGGCTGGGGGGGGAGATCCTGTTCTCTATCAGCATTTGTTTTGGTTTTTTGGACATCCTGAAGTATACATTTTAATTTTACCTGGTTTTGGTATTGTGTCGCAAATATTACCTGTTTTTACGGGAAAAGGACAAGTTTTTGGTTATTTAGGAATGGTTTATGCTATAATAGCTATAGGTCTTCTAGGATTTATTGTTTGGGCTCATCATATGTATACAGTTGGAATGGATGTAGATACACGAGCTTATTTTACTGCGGCAACCATGATTATAGCTGTTCCTACTGGTATAAAAATATTTTCTTGGTTAGCCACTATGTATGGGGGGAAAATTTCTTTTAATTCTCCTATGTTATGGACTTTAGGTTTTCTCTTTTTATTTACTACTGGTGGTTTGACTGGCGTAATTTTATCAAATGGTTCTTTAGATATTGTTCTTCATGATACTTATTATGTTGTGGCTCATTTTCATTATGTACTTTCTTTAGGTGCTGTTTTTGCTGTATTTGCTGGATTTTATTTTTGGTTTGGTAAAATTACAGGATTATGTTATTCAGAAACTATAGGTAAAGTTCATTTTTGGGTTACTTTTGTAGGTGTTAATTTAACATTTTTTCCTCAGCATTTCTTAGGTTTAGCTGGTATGCCTAGACGTTATTCTGATTTTCCAGATGGTTATGGAGGATTTAATTTTGTTTCTTCTATGGGTTCAGTAATATCTGTAATTGGTGTTGCTATATTTGTTATAGTATTAATAGATGCTTTTACTCGAGAAGAATATTTTCTTTGTTGGAATCATGGATCAGAATTAATAACTTTAGAATGGTTATGCTCTTCTCCTGCTCCTCAACATACTTACGCTGAATTACCTTGGACTTGTAGTGTCCCTCAAAAATGTATTTATTAGATATACCTCTTCCTCAACAATTGACTTTTGGAGATATGGCTTCTCCTCAAGGACAATATTTACATTTTTTTCATGATTATATTATGGTTATTCTTCTTTTTATTCTTGGATTAGTAGGTTATATCCTTTTAAGTGCCATAAAAATGAAACGTTTTCATAAATATTTAGTGCATGGACCTTTAGTAGAATTTATATGGACTCTTGCTCCTGCTATTATATTAGTATTTATTGCTTTTCCTTCTTTACGTCTTTTATATTGGATAGATGAAATATTAGATCCTCAATTTACTATAAAAGCTATTGGTCATCAATGGTACTGGTCTTATGAATATACTGATATGGAATCTACTTCTTTATTGTTTGATAGCTATATGATACCTACTTCAGATTTAGAGTCTGGGGATTTTCGTTTATTAGAAGTAGATAATCCTGTTGTAGCTCCTTTATTTTCTCCTCTTCGTATGGTTATAACAGGAGCTGATGTGATTCACTCTTGGACTATACCTGCTTTAGGAGTAAAAGCTGATGGAATTCCTGGAAGAATAAATCAAATGGGGATGATGGTTGATCGCCCTGGTTCTTATTATGGTCAATGTTCTGAAATATGTGGAAGTGAACATTCATTTATGCCTATAACTGTAAAAGCTATAAAATTAGATCAATTTTTGACTTGGTTAACTGAGAATTCTGAGAGTTAAAAAATATTACTTAAAGATAAATAAAAAGTTAAAAAAAAATAATTAAAAAATATAAATAATTATAAAATTTATAAAAAAATTAAAAGAAAAAACGATAGAGATAAGTACCGTAAGGGAAAAAGTTTTAAAAAAAAATAAAAAGTTGTACCTTTTGTATTAGGTGATTATAAGATAAAATTTATTAAATATAAATAACCCGAAACCCTAGGATCTATTTATTTATAGAGATAAAAAACTTAAAATTTTAACGAAATATATTATGCTCTAACTTTTTACTGTGGAAATAGTATGAGAAAATAAATAAATAGCGGTGAAAAGTCAATCGAATAGGGTTGATATCTGGTTGAACTTGAAATATTTATAGAATAAAAATAAAAATTAGGTAATAAAAGTTAAGTTTTATTATCGAAAGGAGATACAATCCCTATTAAAAGTAAGGAGTTAAAAAAGTTTCTAAAAAAGCATAATCATATATTTATAACAAAATAAATTGAGAAGGATTAAAATTTTCCAACTATGATATTATTTACCCTGAAAATATAAAAAAAACATAAATTAAAAAAGAAAGTAAGATTATAATTAAACAAAAGATAAAAATTAGATTTATATCCAAACTTAAAATAAATATGTAAAAGTAAAGTTCTATGATTTCTAAAAAAAAATAAATCAGTAAAAATGTAATTATGAGTAAATAAAAATTCTTAATCTTAAATAAAAATACATTTTCTAAAACTATAATGAAATTTTTAAAAAAATTAACTGGAAAAAAGATAAATGTAATAAAAAAGCTAAATCAAGGAAGAATAAAAAATAAAAATAATAATTATAAGGAACTCGACCATCAATATATCAACTGTTTACCAAAAACATAGCTTCGTGTCAAAAGAAATCATACGAGGTGATGCCTGCCCAGTGTTTAACATAGTTACATAAACGGCCGGGGTATCAGAAGACCCTGATAAAGTAGCATAATAATTTGCCATTTAATTGGTGGATGGAATGAATGGTAAAATGAATATATAATTGTCTTATAAGTATGAAAAAATTGAAATTAAAAATAATAGTGAAGATTCTATTGTAATTAGTAAGACGAGAAGACCCTAGGAGCTTAATCAGCTTAAAATAAAAGGAAACTGATTTGATTGGGGCGATCTGTTATTAATAAAAACATAACAAAAAAATGGTTTAAAAAATTAACATATTTTTAACATAAAATTATAATAAGACCATTAATAAAAGCAAAATTTCAATGGAAAAAGCTACCCTAGGGATAACAGGGTAATTAGATTTGAAAGAACAAATTGATGATATAGTTTGCCACCTCGATGTTGAATTGAGACAACCTTATTTTGCAGAAGAAATAAAGGGTAGGTCTGTTCGACCTTTAAAGTCTTACATGATTTGAGTTCAGTCCGTCGTAAGACAGGACAGATTCTATCTACTAATAAACTAAGCGTTTTCTTGCGTACGAAAGGATAAAGAAAAATAATCGATAAAATAGATTAAAATTTCAAATATTAAAAAAAAAATATGCGTTGGTTTTACGCAAAAAATAATATCTAAAGTGAAAGGTTAAACATGTTAGGTAATACAATCGTAAAGAGAAAAATATTTATTAAGTTAATATATAAAAAAAAAAGTATATTTTCTGTATGGAGTAATTGGTTCTAATAAATCTGAAACAACGTTATATATCAGCAGTTATGAAAATTTTACAAATTAGTTGAGCTAGATAAAGGTTATTATTACATTGAAACTGTCTAAATCTGTGCCAGCAGACGCGGTAATACCGATAGTAATGATATGTTTAAAAAAAGTATAAATTATTGAAAATAAATTATTTTTGGTAGAATAAAAATATTATAAATAATAATAAAAAAAAAATAAAATTTATATATTAAATAAATACAAAATTAGAAAATAGGTTTAGATATCCTAGTATCTGTAGAAAAATACTGATTAGTTATTGATAAAGCAAGAAAATTAGAGAATTTAGCCGTAGAAAAAAATATAATTAGAGGATCATGAATGGTTAAAACGATAATCCACGTTGTAAACCCTAAACTTGATATTCAGGTGCTGCATGGCCGTCCTAACAAAATTAATGTGTTTGTTGAATTTAAACTAATAGTAAAGAATAGGTCAGGTGTTATGGCCTAAATGTTTAGGTTCATTTGTGATACTGTAAAGATTAAAAATATGTAAATAATTTCAAAAAGATCTAGTATTTAAAAGTAAAAAATATTAAAAATATATAAATGAATAATAAATTCTGGGTATAAATTGTCCGTCGCCTTTATTGTTTAAGATAAAGTAAGTCGTAGCAGAGTAGAAATACGGGAACGTATTTCTGAAAATAATGGTAAAAAGTAATAAAAAAAAAATAAAATAAAATATGAGTTGGGGTGCATTTTTAGTTTCATTATTATTAGGTATTATAATACCATTAGCTTCTTTAATTTTGATGGAAACCACACCCTATTCTGAAAAAACAAAGCCTTATGAATGTGGTTTTAATCCTATTTATCAAACTGGTAATCCTTTTTCTATTAGGTTTTTTACGGTAGCCATTCTTTTTCTTCTTTTTGATCTTGAAGTGGTTATTTTGTTTCCTTGGGTAAAAACACATTTATATGCTTCGCAGGTCACTAGTATAGTAATTTTAATATTTTTTTTTGCTTTAACTTTAGGTTTGGTTTATGAATGGTGGAAAGGCATATTAGAATGGGAGTGAATAACATTGTTATTAGTATGGTTGTTTTACTTTTTTCATTAATTGGAATACTTCAGCAAGTTCGTTTGTTGTTTATTTTAATCTTTTTTGAAATATTAATTTTATCTTTAATATTATTATATTCCGCTAATGGTTTAGAAAGTTCTCTTTATATTTTAATTTTAATAACCTTAGGTGCTATTGAGTCGGCTATAGGTTTATGTTTATTATTAGGACTCTATAAATTAGGAGGGTCAGTGGCCGTTGATTACAATAATAATTTATGGGGTTAGTAAATTTTATTTTTGGAATTATAAATAGTTTAGGATTGTATATATTGGTTTTAATATCAGTAGCTTATTTGACATTAGCTGAAAGAAAAGTATTAGGTTATTCACAATGTAGAAAAGGACCTAATGTGGTAGGAATATATGGAATAATTCAACCTTTAGCGGATGGAGTTAAATTATTTAGTAAAGAGATAGTCATTCCTTCTCACATAAATGTGTATTTGTTTCTACTATCTCCTATTATTGCCTTAATTTTCTCTTTATTTGCATTTTATTTACTTCCTAATTTATCTCTAAATGTAGGTTGGTATCATGAGAATGGTTTAATTCTAATTTTAGTAATTGGTAGTTTAGGAATATATGCTGTTTTAATAGGTGGATGGTCTTCGCATTGTAAATATGCTTTATTAGGTGCTTTAAGGGCTGCTGCTCAAATGATATCTTATGAAATAGCCTTATCTTTAATATTTTTAATCTTTATGATTATAATATCTAGTTTTAGCTCCATATGGTTAGTTAAAAGTCAAAATACTATGAGCTCTTTTTTAATACCTTTTTGGCCTTTGTGTTTGATTTTTATGATCTCATGTTTAGTAGAAACTAATCGTGCTCCTTTTGATTTGGCAGAAGGAGAATCAGAGTTAGTGTCTGGTTTTAATGTTGAATATTCTGGAATGGCTTTTGCTTTATTTTTTCTAGCTGAATATGGACATATAATTTTTACTTCCTTTTTATTTTCTTGTTTTTTTTTTGGTGGAACATCTTTGAGTATTAAGTTATTAATATCTGTTTTAATGGTTTTTTTTTTTTATATGGGTTCGTACAAGTTATCCTCGTCTTCGTTATGATCATTTAATGAATTTACTTTGGACTTTATTTTTTCCTATATTATTATTAAGTTTTGTAATAGCCTATTTTGTTATTTTTTAAAATAAATATTTGGTTTAACGATTCACTTTCTCTTTTGTTAATAATTTTAACAGTTTACGTTTTAGTGGTTGGTTTTGCTATAATTAATGATTCTGATTATTCTCGTTCAGGTTTATTAAAAAATCTACACATAGTTTTACATTTGATTTTGATAGTTTCTTTCTCTACTACTAATTTATTGTATTTTTTTTTTACTTTTGAAGGAGCTTTGATTCCTCTTTTTTTGATGGTAGGTGGATGGGGGGTACGTGTAGCTAAAAAAAAAGCTGCTAATTATTTATTTTTTTATACTTTTTGTAGTTCTGTATTATTATTTTGTTTATTAGGTTATTTTTATTTTATTTCTGGTTCTTTTCATTTTAATTTATGGTTAATTTCTTCTCCTTCTCCTATTACTTTATTTTTATTAGGTCTTCCTTTTATTGTAAAACTTCCTTTATGGCCATTTCATTTATGGTTACCTTTAGCTCATGTAGAAGCTCCTACTATTGGTTCTATAATTTTGGCTAGCTTAGTCTTAAAATTAGGAGGGTACGGTTTAATAAGATTTTGGCTATCATTTTCTTCTATATCATATTTAATTCCTTTTTATCTTTCATTATCTTTAATTAGTGTTTTATATATGGCTTTTGTTGCAGGTCGTCAATCAGATTTAAAACGCTTAGTTGCTTATTCAAGTGTAAGTCATATGGGGTTTTTTATGGTAGGTATTTTATTGTTAACTCCATATAGTATTAGTGGGGCTATAATGATTTTAATAGGACATGGATTTTCTTCTGCTGGTCTTTTTACTCTTGTAGGAATTGTATATTTGAGAACCCATGTTAGGATTATTCGTTATTTTGCAGGATTTATATATTCTCAACCTATATTCTCTTTATTTTTTGTGCTTTTAATTTTAGGGTCTATGGGATTTCCTCCTTCAATTAATTTTTTAGGTGAATTAATAGTTCTCAATTCTGTTTTTATTTCTTTAGATGGTATTGTTATATTATATTCTGTGCTTGCTTTATCTGTTGGAGTTTATTACCATCTTTTTGTTGTGTCACGTTTATTATTTGGTCGAAATTCACATGTATTAAATCTAAGTGAACTTTCTATTTTTGAAATATTGGTGTGTCTTCTTTGGGTAGTTCCTTTATTTATTTGTGGAATATTTCCTTATTTATGGATTTGTAAACCTTTGTAAAAATAAAAATAATATAATGATATTGTTAAATTTATTATTATTAGTGTCTGTATTTGGAATGTTATGGGTAAAAAATTCTATACATATGTTGTGGTGGATGGTTATGACTTATTTTATATCTGCTGCTCTTATTAATTTAAATGGTAATGTATTTCTTTCTTGGATACTGGTTCTTGTATATGTAGGAGCTATTGTAATTTTGTTTCTTTTTTCTATATTTATGTTAGAGGAAATTCGTTCTCAAAAAAAATCTTCTTTTATTTTTTTAGTTTATGTTTTCTTATTTTTTCAAATTTTAGATATTTCTTTAAACATTAAAATATTTAGTGGAAATGAATTAATGTCTTTAAATACTCTTTTTGATCAATACTATTTACCTTTATTTTATATTATAATTCTTTTATTTTTAGGGTTATTTGGAGTTGCTTTTATGCCCTCTCGTAAAAAATAAACGATTTTTTTTTTCTTTTCTATATTTTATTCACTCTACTAC
>MDTC01043148.1_pt1 | contig 13516 bp, 12 predicted proteins | sample 811181 | NCBI WGS metagenome assembly MDTC01 (sample SAMN05326644, study PRJNA326480) | marine metagenome | isolation source: seawater | place: Pacific Ocean: North | collected 2011
ACGGAGGCACGGCACGATCATCTTTTTCGACATGTTTCCATGCTCCTATCGAGTCATGTGACCGCCTGTCGACGTCACCTGATCTGAGTACCTACTTGGATGCCGGAAACTCTACGCGGATGGCCTCTAAGTTTCACGGGTAACCCTCGCCAGGAGACGATGACGCTGGTTAGCGCCCGGATCGTTTGCTTCACCACCAGGTCCTCACGCTCATAGATGGTGGGCCCGGGTCTCAGTGTTCCCTAGTCCGTTCTAAGCGGCCAGTTCTTCGACAAATTGCCTAGATAGAAACCCAAACAATTAACACCTACATCACCTAACTTATTTACTGTCGACTCTCTTGCAAACTCATGTGGCAAGACAAGTTCAAGTAATTCCCACCCAATTGAAAGAACCAAAAAAACGTACCAGTTTCTTAAGAGAAATCTGCCAATTACAAACCATTGGAGAAAATGAACAACTGACCAAAGATTAAACACCAGGAAACTCCGCCGCTTTAGGGTCCATTGCAGGTCAAAAAGGGTACACAAATGGGTACAACTGGGACAATCGGGCAGATCGGCCGTGTATCCATCGCGCATCATTCTGCCCGTCGTCCGCTAACCGAAAGACAGTGTCGCGGTGCCGTGTGACAACCCGCGCTGGGCAAGCCGCTTATTTACCGGTGGTGCCAGAGTTTCGATGGTTGCCTTTGGAGGCCTCTGGACAGATTGCTCAGTGGCAGCAAGACTGATGGCAACCAATCAATTTTTCATCGGGTCGCAACCATGCAGACCACTCCACCCTCATTGCTGCGGGGACAATTCCTTCACCTCGGATTCCTGGCTACGGTAGTTCCAACACTCCTGGTGTTGTTCAGCCCAGGCTCTGGAGACTGGCAGGGGGTCGCCGTCTCCGCCTGGTTCTGCTTGGCCTTGTCGATTCCGATCCTGCATCAGATCTATGTCTTGATATGTTGGCGGCTGGAGCTTCGGAGCCAGTTCCTGACATCCCGATGGGGGTTCAAGCGGGGCTTTCGCATCTATACCATCGGCTTCTTCGTCCTGTTCAGTAGTCGCTTTTTGAGCCTGCTGCTGCTAGCAGTCGCGGACCAAGCGAGCCTACCAATGTCCATGAGCCTGCGGTGGGCTTTAGCTTCCCCGATTCTTCTCTTGGCTGGCTACGCGATGTTTTCCGTCAAGCAGTACTTCGGGTTCGAACGGGCAGCTGGAATCGATCACTTCGATCTCACGTATCGAACCAAGCCGATGGTTCGTCTGGGCATCTTCAGGTGGACAAAAAACGCGATGTACACCTTTGCCATCCAGTCGGTATGGTTATTCGGAATCCTGGCCGCTTCCAAGCTGGCGATAATCGCAGCTTGCTTTCAATCAGTCTATGTCTGGGTGCATTACTTTGGGACTGAGAGGCCGGACATGGACTACATCTATCATCGCCAACCATCCGCAATTTCCAGAAACTGATCGATCTCCATCTGATTGTTAAAAAGAGCTGCGCCGACTCGTATTTGCATTCCTTCTTCGCGGGAAGTTACGTTAACAGCTGCGTTTTCGAGCGATTGACGGACAGTTTCGGGATCGTGATTGTGCTCGAAAAGGACTATGGCGGAGCCATTTTCCGGAGGCGTCAGTAGCCGGTGACCCTGGGCTGACAGGCCATCGTGAAGACGCTGGGCAAGAGCAACAGTGTGGTGTTCGATATTGGCGATACCAACGTTGTTCAGGTAGTTAAGCGCGGCGCCAAGCTGATAGATAGCACCGAAAGCAGGTGTGGCATAGAGATATTTTCGGGCATCGTTGTGTAGTTCGAAATGAAAATCGGGAAGCTCTTCGGCGATGTTGAGCGAGCCAGATCGATCGGGTTCGATTGTATCCAGAAGCTCTGAACGTACGAAGAAGGGGGCGACACCGTAGCCGCCAAGCAGCCACTTATAAGTTCCCGCCGTTAGAAAGTCGACACCGGTTTCGCGAACATCCAGAGGTAGCATACCGATTCCTTGAATGGCGTCGGTGTAAAGGTACGCACCGTGCTCATGGGCGAGGTCTGCAAGGGCCCGCAAGTCGTGGGCGTATCCGTTTTGGTGCGATACCCAGGCGACTGAGACAAGGCGCGTGGCATCATCGACTAGTTCTTCAAATTCCTCGGGAGTGGCGGCACCATTGTCACTACGAACGATGCGAAGCTCGATGCCGCGGGTCTCGGCAAGGTTGCGGTATAGGGCGTAGGTGGTCTCGTAGTGAAGGTCGTCAACGACCACGTTGTCACCGCTTCTTAAATCGAGTGATCCCGCCACCAGATTCTCCCCTGCGCTCGTAGCATCAAGAATACTGACTTCGGTTTCGACCGCCCCGATGAGCTGTGCAAACTGCTGCCGCACACGCGTTGTTTCGGTCAGCATGTCCCCGAGCAATATTGGATTGTGGCTCTTTGCCTGCCAGAAGGCGTTTCCAGCAGCGATTACCTGCTGTGGTGAAGGTGTAATGTACGGGGAATTTAGGTAAAGGTGTTCCTCGACGACCGGGAAATCGCCGCGCACGCCCAGGGGGTCGTTGATCGATTGGACGCGTTTCACTACCTCGGGTGACTTGGCCTGTTCTTTGTCGGATGGCTCTGCATCCCCGTTCTTGATGCTGAGTGGTGTGATGAAGCCAGCCGCTGAGGCCGACTCAAGAAACTGGCGGCGCGTATAGCTCAACGGATCCCTCCCATGGTTGCTAACGTCATAGTCGCTCACTTGCAGCGTACCGCACGTTGCGCAACTGACCCAAAGGGTTGCACCACTCTCGGGTGGCCGATCAAAAGTGCTGAGATATAGTCTTCTTTGGCAACGCTAAGTAATTTCAGTACCGCTAAATCGTACCCACGCGTCTAAAGGAGCGACGAGAATGACCTCACCACAAAACATTCGAGTCCAAACTTTTTTGATATTGATTGTTCTGCTGGCTTTGGCGGGAGGGTTGGCTAGCCAGCCTGTGGTCGCCCGCCCCACCAATTCGTTGGTGCTAGCCGGGGGCCTGCCCCAGCAGGCTTACCAGACATACTCCGAGTACGGTGGAAAGATCGAGGCGGCCCGCGCGGTCGTGCTTGAACGGATGAATCAATTTCCTGGTTTGTCGGTGTCGGTTGGTATTGATGGGCAGATCATTTGGGCCGAGGGATTTGGCTGGGCGGACCTTGAGCAACGTGTGCCGGTACGTACTACCTCTCGATTTCGCGTTGGGAGCGTCGCAAAACCTATGACAGCGGCACTGCTTGGCCTCCTATACGAAGAAGGCAAGATCGACCTGGACGTTACCGTGCAGACGTACGTTGCCAATTTTCCCGAAAAAGAATATCCGATCACAATCCGCCAACTTGCTGGGCACTTGGCTGGAATTCGCCACTACCAGGGTGACGAGTTCCTCAACAGTGTGTATTACGCAACCGTTTCCGCCGGGCTCCCCATATTTGCCGACGACCCGTTGTTGTTTGAACCCGGTACGCGTTATTCGTACTCAAGTTACGCCTGGAATCTGTTGAGCGCTGTGATCGAAAACGTCAGTAGTGAGAGGTTCCTCGAGCAAATGCAAAGCCAAGTGTTCGAGCCTCTCGGTATGCTAGATACAACCGCTGATCAGAACGAAATGATCATCGCCGATCGTGTCCGACCCTATGTTAGGGACGATGACGGCAAGTTTCGCAACGCCCCGCACGTCGACAATAGCTATAAGTGGGCTGGCGGAGGGTTCTTGTCAACCGCCGCCGACCTCGTCAAATTCGGTCTTGCTCATATGGCTCCAGGGTTCCTTGAGGCTGAGACGCTCGACGAGTGGTTCACGTCACAGCGTATTGCCGATGGAGAGGAAACTGGTTATGGAATTGGCTGGAGTGTCTCAGGACAAGACGCTAATCGAAGGGTTGGCCACGGCGGCGGTTCGGTGGGGGGGACCACGACATTGGGTATTTACCTTGACCAGGGACTAGTTATCGCCATGGTTACTAACTTGAGCGACAGTGGTGGGTTCCCTGTTGACGAGATTGCCGAGATTTTTTTGCGATAGGGTGCAAGGTTTTCTGACAGCCAGCTCGTTTTTTCGATTCCCGCTTAATTGAGTAGCTACAAAAGAGCGTCGGTTCTTTCCCGATGGTGTCTCGCATCCTACCGTTCGATCGATATATACCCGCGGATGTCTTGGGACCTCAACTGAAAACTGTTAGTGATTGCATTTATAGCCAATTTCGAAAAATCTTGCCGGATATTGAAATGTCGGTAGGAAGTGATTTGCATCATAAGAATGCTAACCAGCTCCTCTGTTGGATCAATCCAGAAACTAGTGCCCCATATTCCTAACCACCCGAAAGTTCCCTCTGTGAGGCCTTCCCGGGACCTTGCCGGATCGGTCAACATACTGAAGCCCAACCCAAACCCGAACCCGCCGCCGCCCATGCCGTAAACGGGCATGTCGCCCGTGTGATTCGTGATCATAAGCTTCACCGTTGACGGCCTGAGCAGCCGAACGCCATCCAGTTCCCCTTCGTTCAGGATCATCTGTGCGAACCGAAAGTAGTCGGCGGCTGTCGACGATAGTCCCGCTACGCCACCGAAGTACGAGGTTGGCGACCGGATTTCTGGAGCAACTCGCAGTTTGATCGTGTTGCCCGGGCCTGATGGACTGTAGACGGCTGACACCCGGTTCACCTTCGACACGGGTACGTTGTAGAAGGTGTCTACCATGCCTAGCGGACCGAAGATGCGTTGCTGGAGAAATTGGTCGAGACGCTGGCCAGAAACCCTTTCAACCAAGAGGGCCACATAGTCGGTGGAACTTCCGTAACGCCACCTGTCCCCCGGATGGAAAGCCAGGGGGAGGGGGGCTCTGGCCACCAAAGTTTCCTCCAGAGTGGGCTTGGGACGGAGTAGCGCGCGCTCTTCTCTAGAGATGACTGTTCGGGAAGGGTCGACGCCCGCGGTATGGGTCAGGACGTGGCGGAAGGTAATGGGTTGTTTCGATGGAACCCGTTCAACACCGTTCTCGGTCCTGACGGCCACGTTCTTGCCGGCGAATTCAGGTAGGTACTTGGAAATAGGATCGTCCAGAAGAAAATAGCCTTCTTCAAAGAGCATCATGAGCGCCGTGCTCACTATGGGCTTGGTCATCGACATGATCACGAAGATCGCGTCCGCGGTCATTGCCTCGTTCTCTTCGATGTGCCGGTAGCCCTGGGCTTTGAGGTGAACAACCTTCCCCTGTCTCGCTACGAGGGACACTGTACCGGCCACCATCTTGGAGTCGATGTAGCTTTGCATTGTGGTGTCCAAAAGCTCGAGGCCCTCGGACGACATGCTCACGCTCTCCGGCTCGGCTAAGGGGAGCTGTTGCGTTTTAGCAGGTAAGGCGAATCCAATCTGGATCGCTACTGCGATGATGGCCGCAGCGGTTCTGCCGAGGTTTACACGGTTTCGTTTTGAACTCTCTTGGGGGAGTGTGAATCCTTCTTTTCTCATTACTTATCTTTTCCGGCTAAGGCAAACCGAGCTCTCCATGCTCCCCTTTATGGTGTGATATCGGCGCGATAGTTGCGCAGGAACACTAACGTTCGGGCCGCTTCTTCCATGTCGGCTGCGTTGTAGCGTACTGCGTGCGCGTCGATGCGTTCGAACATCTGCAGGTACGCGAGGATCTGACTCGGCTGGTAGTGCTTGAAGCGCACAGTAATAGCTACCGGCGTCTGCACAAGGTAGGGGTCGATCTCGCCGGCCAGTAACCGCCGCACTGCCCGTTCGGCAGTCTGGCGAATAGCCGCCTGCCCCGCCTTCGGGGTCAGTGTAGTGGCTGAGTGAAACGAGTGAGCCCACTTGACCACGGCCGTCTCGATATCTCCTAGTCGCTCTTTTGCCTCGGCGGCGGTGGCGTCATCGCCCGAAACCATAATCACTGGCACCCCGAAGTTACCTGCAACCGCAGCGTTCCAAATGGTCTCGTTGGAAGAGTAGTCGTTGATGCGGATGTCTGTGAGGGTGGCACTGGACATGGTGTGTGCCCGTACGCCCTCGGGATTTGTGGTGCCGGCGTGATAGCCGATGAAAATTGCACCATCGAAGCTATCGTCAATGCCCTCCATCATAGTCAGCGTGCGTGGCCAGGACCTCACAATCTTCACATCCTCGCCGAAGCGATCGATTAAGAGGTTCTGGCCGTTGCCGTGTGAATCGCTTACTAGGATTTCACCGGCTCCCGCCGCTCGGGCACCCTCGATAGCTGCCAGGACCTCGCCAGTCATAAATTCGCGGAACCGAGCGTACTCGAAACCATCTGGCCCCAGTTGTTCCCCCGTAACCACCCCCGTGACGCCCTCGAAATCAGCAGAAATGTAAATCTTCGGCCCTTCCTGCTGGGACGAAGGACTCCCGCTGGCCGTTGAACCGACCAAGGAGATGGGGACCATCGTCAAGACAGCGGCCATTCGCAGTGCACCTCTCATCGGGCACGCTCCTCTCGCAAGATGTATACGGACTTGGTAATTTCGACCAGTTGGTTCTTGCTCATATTTTTTCTCCTGTTCATCGATATAGAGCGTAATCTACCCACTGGATGGATCGGTGAGCCTGATTCCTATTTGTTCGGCAATGGCGCGCGTCAACATGCAATTCCTTCAGCGAATGATGTGCCACTGATCGTCAGGCTGGGCGCGATCCAGATACTTCAGCCCATCCTCGGCGAACACTGCGATCTGACCGATGCCTAGCTCTACCCCTCTATCACCCCAGCCCGCGACTGCCACGCGTGTATGTGGTTCGAAGGCATACAACGTGTTGTAGTTCAGTGTGTGCTCGTTGCTCACGACTTTGTGGAGTTTGTAGCCGGAACCCGAGCCTAAGCCCGAAACCCAGGTTCCTCGAGAGAACATTAGGCCATTGACCGTGAAGCGACGCAGGAACATTGGGGGAGGATGAAAGCCGAGATTGGAATCGATGACCCCTTCTTCCCGTAGGATCTGCGCAGCAGCACGCTCGATTTCAATGCCGGTTCGTCCATATTGAAACTCGGCAGCAAAGCGATCTTGCATCCGGTTGACGATTCTAAGGGCTTCCTTCAACTCCTCCGGAACGTCAGTCTCCCCTTCTTCCAGCACGTAAGCATGCTGGTGCGAGTCGGTTACCATGCCAAGTAGCATGATGTCGGAGTCGAGGCTGACGATGTCGCCGCGCCGAATCGTTGGGTTCATTCCGTTATCAGAACGGCCGCCGTTGCGGAAGAACTCTGGCGAGTCCTCAGCGGCGTACTTCTCGATGTTGGCCGGCTTGCGCTGGATCCCTATAGTAGGGTGGTTTTCCTTCTCGATGTGCAGATCCAGCATCCTATGGCGGAACCACCAGTTGAGGTCCTCGACCGTCGTGACATCGGGGATGATGGCTTTGTTCGAGAATCCTTCGGCAATAAGGTCGTTGGCCACGCCCTGTACGTAGCGGTAGACGCTGATCTGCTCTGGCCCCATTGTCTCCAGCCAACGCACACCGAGGGCCCAGGAATTAATGGCACGAGAGGCGTACTCTCCTAGCACCTTTAGCATCGGCTCATTGTTAGTCGCGCTGATGGCAATTGTCCGTGGATCTCGGGCCCGCACTAACTCACCGATGTGGGCATAATCGCGCGGTTGCACGTACTCGATTTTCTCTCCGGTGTCGAAAAAGAGAAGAAATTCCGGGATCCGCGAGCCTTCTTCATATTGGCTCGCTAGCACCATGCCTTCATGGTTAGCCGGCAAAAGGGAGGTATAGAATGGCCCTTCCTTGTAGGAGGTTTGTCTGTACTCTGGCTGTTCGTCGCTGCGTACGATCCACATGTCGACGCCCTGTTCCCGCATGATCGCCGGCAGCACATTTCCCTTTTTCCAGTCCCAGAAGTGCTGCATGATCTGAACCCGTTCGCGCATGGGAATCACTTTTTGAATGTCTTGGCCAGCATTGGGCCCACGCTGTGCGAGCAGGTCGCTGGAAGTGACGAACATGGAAATCACGGTTACGGCCACCAGACAAAATCGCGTCATCTTATGCCTTCCTTAAGGTCTGACTCCCAACCCATTTCTTTAAAGAACTCCTCGCGTGCTGGAAACAGAAACGAGAGGATCTCGAACAATTCTGGGTCGACCATTTTGAAATTTTCAGGGGTTAGTGGCGTCCCGTTGAAGGAGCGCCGCTGATGCGCACCGTAGAAAATGTCGAGGCCGTATGCAAGATACTCGTCGGCATAAGAATCAGCGGGGAGTCCGTCCTGAGGTCGGTAGAAACCGCGTTCCATGGCGGCTTGAGTTGCTCGTTCAAGGCGTGCCTGGACTTCAGGGTAGGCTGGCATGATCCCCCCGCGATGAATTAGGTGTGTGATCTCCTCGACTGATGCATCGCGACGGAGGCCCTCTGGTCCGCCGAGCCTTAGGTAGTCGGGAATAATTTCTTCATCCTCGAGGTCCTGGCTCCTTATGCCCAGGGCGCGCCGGTGCATGTAATAGCTGATCGAAGTATTCCTCTCCTCAAAGGTATAAAAGAGCGTCATCACCGCTTGTCGTTGTTTGACGTATTCAGTGATGATCCCCGAGCCTTGGCGATCCTTGAGTAGTAAAGCGTTGGCGATGTTAGCGGCGTATTCGATTTTGGCGGGATCAACACGCTCCGTCGCCCAGAAGGTCACTGCGGGCGTCTCGATGCGTTGGGTGAAGATGTCCAGAGCGTTTTCCGCTTTGGGTGTTTCTTCTAGGGCGATGATTATTAACACTTGTTCCATGAAGCCGTCTTCGTTCGTAGCTCTGACCTCAGCGTAGTAGTGGGCTGGATACGACGCTGGTTGTGCTTTCAGGGTCAGGACACCATCGCTGGCATTGATTGCCACGATCTCCGTCGCGTCAAGCTGTCCTTCCCTCAGGTAATTGCGTCGGTCGCCGCCCGGTATCGGTTGAACCAGGCTCCAGGTGACCTTCTTGGGGTTCGGGAAGATAAGCTCAATTCTGCCAACCTCCGCCCCGATCACTGTTTCAGGAGTAACAAGAAAGCGATCGAATTCATCCGTGAGTATGGGCTTTTGTTTTGACCCCACTCCACCAAATGGGACGGCGAAAGCGAATGAGACAATTAAAATTGCGACTTTGAGAATCATCTTTCTTACCTCTCTTTTGGGCCTGTCTCTGGTGCATTAGGTATACCGCCGAGCCAGCGGGCTGCTCGGCGGCCCTGGTCAATCCCTGTAACTGCGGACTTTGAGAAAGCAACTCCATGAAGGCCATTTCCGGCTAAGAACAACCCTGGTGTGCGCTCAAGAGCGGCTTCAATTCGGGCCACTCTTAATGGATGTCCGAGATCATATTGCGGAATCGCGAACGGCCATTTAGTTACTTCGGAGAGTATAGGCAAGGACGTCAGCCCGAATATCCTCGATAATTCGTCGCTGACTAGTTCGATTAGGGAGTCATCATCGAGGTCGGCAACGTCGGGGTCTACACTGCCGCCGAGCATTGCCCGTAGTAACACATGGTCTTTAGGGCTTCTTTCGGGAAACAATTGCGAGTCCCAGATGCAACCAAGTGTTCGGTAACCTTGGTCCCGGGGAATCAACACGCCGAAGCCTGTTGGAAAGTTTAAGGCTGCTTGAGGTTGGAAACCCAAGGCCACCACGACGACGGGGGGAGTTGTGATCTCACGCAAAGCCATAGCTACTTCCGGAGCGACTTCCTTGACCGCGTCGGCGTTTGCAAACGCTTCACCAGCGGCCACCACCGCGTTTGCTTCGATCGGAGAATCAACACCATCAATGAGCAAGCGGTAGCGTGGCGGTCGTCGATCGCTGCTTCCGTATGCTGTCGTAATAGCTTCGATTTTCCGTACTTTGGTATCACAACGCACCGTGAACTTGTCACTTTCGGCAAGTGCGACGGCCACCGATTGCAATCCTCGCCGGAAAGAAACTAGTTTCCCCGAAAGCCCACCCTTAGGATCTTCATTGCTTTGGCCCTTCCGGCGGCTGGCGATCATGCCTCGAATCAAAGAGCCGTGGTTACGCTCTAGTGCCACCAGGTTCGGGAAGGAAGCGCTTACTGAAAGCTGGCGAGCATCACCAGCGAAGACGCCAAGCACCATCGGTGCGATTAACTTGTTTGCCGCTGCGACTCCTAGTCGACGACTTGCAAAATCCCAGATGCTTTCTAACTCGACACGTTCTGGGTTAGCCCTAGGGATGAAGGGTTCCGCCATCATTCGCAACATTCCTATGGGACCGATGATTCGTGAGCGGGCGAATGCCAGCGGGTGTGTTTTTATCTCCCGAAGTCGGCTGTGCAATAGGTATCTTCGTGCTGCAGCATCGTTTGCCTGCACTTTTTCGTGCAAAATCCCGTTTTGTTCCAACAACTTGTTGAACTCAGGCTCGTTGTCGAGATACCCCGTCGGGCCCGCTTCAATCAGCCAACCATCGCGCTTCACGGTGCGCGCTTTACCACCGACCCTCGAGTTCGCTTCGAGCACGAGGATTTCGAACCCATCCGCAGCCTTGCTTCTATACTGAGCGGCTTCATGAGCCGCACATAGGCCGGAAATGCCGGCGCCAATGATGACTAGACGCTTCATTGTTTCACCACGGACTATCTAAACAGTACGGCTAAAGACAGGCTTTTCTGGGTCTTGTTTCTCGCGCAGGTAACGATCGAAACACATCGCCAAGTTGCGAACGAATAGCTCTCCTACCGGAGTAACAACGATGGCGTGGGAGCCAACTTTCACCATTCCGTTCACCTCGTGCTCCCCAAGTGCTGCGAGGTCCTCAGCGAAGTACTCTTGGAATGTGATGCCGTGGCGGGCTTCAATGGCCGCGAACTCGACATGGAAATTACACATAAGCTCGTGAATGACGTCGCGGCGTACATCGTCATCTGCACCACGGGCGATACCTCGGTAAACCGGTAGCCTCCCCGCTTTGATTGCCTCTCCATAGCTGCTGAGTTTTTTCTCATTCTGCGTATATGAGCCTTGCACATCGCCAATCGCCGAGGTCCCTAAGCCAATCACGTCCCCTGCAGGAATTACCGAATAGCCTTGAAAGTTACGTCTTAGACGATGTTCCTTCCGAGCTCGAAATAGTTCATCGTCAGGCTTCGCAAAGTGGTCCATGCCTATGGGCTCGTAACCTGCCTGTAACAGCTTCTCTCGAGCAACGGCGAACAACTCGAGCTTGAGATCACGTCCTGGCAAGTTGTCCTGCGAGATCTGATTTTGGTGCGCTCGCATCCAGGGAACCAACGCGAATGAGTAAACGGCTAGCCGGTCGACTCCCATGTTGATGACTTGGTCCACGGCCCGAGCGAACGAGTCAGAGCTTTGAAACGGAAGGCCATAAATAAGGTCGACATTAATCCCACGGAAACCCTTGCGCCGAGCGTATTGGATTAGTTCCTCGGTCTCCTTTACCGATTGAACTCGATTGATGGACTCTTGAACCTCAGGAGTGAAGTCCTGCACACCCATCGACACACGGTTGAAGCCACGCTCTCCGAGAACATCAAGATGCTCATAAGTAGTCACCCTAGGGTCAACCTCGACGGCGAGCTCTGCATCATGACAGCGTTCAAAGCGGTCGAATAAGTGGTCTAGGAGTTCGGCGAGGTCGTTTGGCTTGTGATAGGTGGGCGTGCCGCCGCCTAGATGGAGTTGGGACACTTTTCGTCGCCGCGGCAAGTGTTTTGCGACCAAACTGATTTCGCGACGGAGAAGATCAAGATACGGAACCGTCTTCTCATAGTGCGGGGTGATGATGACGTGGCAAGCACAGAACAAGCAGCGTTCTTCACAAAACGGCAGGTGGATGTAGATCGACAACGGCTCAGAATCACGTTTATTGGCGGCTGCCAAAAGGTTGGTATAGATAGCGTCATCAAGATTCTCTTGGAACTCCACCGCAGTGGGGTAGCTCGTATACCTCGGGCCTTGACGGTCATAGCGGCGCATCAACTCGGTGGTTACTGCTGGGGACAGTAACTGGGTGATGGCATCTTCCGTATTGGTATTGTTCTTCGCCATTTATTGCTAAACCTCTTCACCGGCTGATGCTGAAGTGCGAGAACACTCCTGCACTTCGCTGTGAACGACTCCGATCAATGCCTCGACGCTTTCCATGGGAGTTTGTGGGAGGATCCCGTGTCCCAAGTTCACGATGTGCCCAACGGGTGGAATGTCTTGCAACAACCGACGAGCCGCCCGTGATGTCGACTCGGGTCCCGCGAGCAGGATTGCTGGGTCAAGATTTCCTTGCAGAATCTTCTGCGGTCCCAATGACTGACGTAACTCGGCCATGTCAACTCGCCAGTCCACGGAGAAGCCATCGGCCGACAAAGTGGTCATTTCTGCCAGAAGATGTGTCGCATTTTGCATAAACAATATGCATGGCACCCCGAGTTGCCCCACGTTCTCAAGAAGGTTCTCCAAGTGTGGTTTTACAAGTAACGACCAGTCCGAAACCGACAGCACGCCTGACCAAGTTTCGAAGATCTGTACGGCATCGACGCCTGACTCCACCTGCCCCTTCAAGTACGAGCTAGATAACGCTGTGAGCCGCTCAAGAAGCTCGGTCAACACCCTCGGTTTATCGATGGCGAGCGCTCTCAATGCCGGGAAGTCGCGCACCCCGCGACCTTGTACGAGATATGCCGCAAGTGTCCAAGGTCCACCTGTAAACCCAAGTACTGGAACACGGCCAGAGAGTTCCTTCTTGACCAATCGAACCGTTTCCAGGACCGTCGGGGCGATTTCGTCCTGGGTAGGTATCGATAATGCCTGGACCGCAGCTTTTGACCGTAGAGGTTTGTTGATCACGGGACCAGGAGCAAACTCGACGTTGATACCAAGCGCACTGATTGGACTCATGATGTCAGCGAAAACAATGGCGGCATCGAGCGGGAACCGGTTAATCGGCATTAGGGTTACTTCGGTCGCTAAATCGGGACGGGCGCACAACTCTTCGAAGGAAAAACGCTCGCGAAGCGCGCGGTACTCGGGAAGATAGCGACCAGCTTGCCGCATGATCCACAGTGGTCTTCGTTCTGTGTCCTGTCCCCGAAGGGTGCGCAAAAGGAGATCGTTCATGCCGGTCACATTTTATCGAGCGCAGCTGAAATGCTGTTGCACAGGTGCTGTAGGTGTTTTTCTTCGTGAGCTAACGACAAGAACCCTACTTCGTAACTTGAGGGCGCGAGGTAAACGCCATTTTCGAGCATGAGGTGGAAGAAGCGACGGTAGTTCTTGGCGGCACGCGGTTCGATTGCGTCAGCGCGGCGTGGTGCCGCTCCGCCTTGAAATGCAAGCCAAAAGACCGAAGCGCAGCGGACTAGTTGAACCGGTGTCTTTGAAGCCTCCAGAATTGGAGTCAACATTGTTTCCAGTTTCTTGCCAGCAGTTTCTAGTTTCTGCCAGCCTTGCTCACGCTTGAGAGTGCGGAGGGTCTCGAGGCCCGCTGCCATTGCCACTGGGTTGCCCGAAAGCGTTCCTGCTTGGTAAACGGGC
>MDTC01088604.1_pt1 | contig 13516 bp, 13 predicted proteins | sample 811181 | NCBI WGS metagenome assembly MDTC01 (sample SAMN05326644, study PRJNA326480) | marine metagenome | isolation source: seawater | place: Pacific Ocean: North | collected 2011
AGACTACCAACGCTTTTGGGTGCTTGAGGAAATTGCTCGGGCACCCTATTTTGCGTTCTTAAGCGTATTGCACTTTAGAGAAAGCATGGGACTTCGTGGTCCTGAGCATCTATATTTGATGAAACAGCACTTTGAGCAGTCAGTCAATGAAACAGAACATCTGGAATACATGGAAAGTCGGGGCGGCAATGCTTATTTTATTGATCGCTTTGTTGCCAAGCACCTCGTTCTTATCTACTATTGGAGCAACGTGGTTTATTATTGGTTGGCTCCTCGCCATGCTTACCATCTCTCCTATGAAGTAGAGATTCATGCTGCTACAACATACGCAAAGTATCTTGCAGACCATGGGCATGACGACAAGATCCTTGAGATCTTGAATGATGAGTTGGAGCACTCTAGAGAACTACAACTCGCTATGGAGAAAATCTAATGGGTATTGGACACCGTTTTAAAAAACTGCCACCTCCTCCTCACTATATAACGCAGGAGGAATGCAAGGAGATGATCGACGATGCAATACGAAAGCACAATCGTAATGCTGGAATTATCAGTATGTGTGTTGGTTGGGTTGTTCTTGCACTTTTTGCTGAAGGTCTCCTTCGACTTATTGGAGTGATTGATCCTATTTTCCCATGGCTCAACATACACTTATAATTGAATGGATAGGTATTGTCCTTGCCTTAATATTTGGAGTGACCATGTTTTGTCAAGGTCATGCCATCTTTCATGGCAAGTATGGTTACAAACACACCGAGCGTGAAAAGAAAAAAATGTCGGACGCTCGTAAACAAGTAGAGGATTTATTTAAAAAATGAAAGTAGGAATGATTGGTCTCGGACGGATGGGTGAAGGAATGTCCCGCCGTCTTATCGCAGCAGGACATGAAGTACATGGTTATCGCAACAATGTTAAAAAAGCTGAGGAGCAATATGAAGCGGGTTATATCAGTGGATATACCACTTCTTTGGAAAGCCTTGTTCAAGTAGTACACAACGGCACAGGTGTATTCGGTGACACAACACGAGTTCCTGGTGTCTTTATGATGGTAGTGCCAGCAGAAACAGTAGAGGACACACTCGATGAGTTATTACAGTTTTGTGTGGAAGGAGATATTATTATTGATCATGGCAATAGCAATTTTAAGGACTCTCGCAGAAGGGCGGACAGGTTATCTAAACTTGGCATGTCGTATATTGACTGCGGTACTAGTGGTGGTGTTTACGGTCTGGAGCGTGGATACTGCCTTATGGTTGGTGGTGCAAATTTTGCAGTATCCGTCTGCCGTCCACTCTTTGATGCACTCGCACCAGGCATTAAATCTGCCCCTCGCACAGGCAATGGAGACTTCACTTGGTATCCTGAGGAATACGGTTGGATGCACTGTGGCAGTCCTGGCGCAGGTCATTTCGTAAAGATGGTGCATAATGGAATCGAATATGGAATCATGCAAGCATATGCAGAAGGATTCAACATTCTCCATGAAGCAAACGCAGGTGCTCAGTATGTCAAGGAAGGAGACGCAGAAGTCGCCCCCATGGATTGTCCAGAAGATTATTGCTATGACATTAACGTCGCTAAGGTGGCTGAGCTTTGGAGGCGCGGTAGCGTGGTTGGCTCTTGGTTACTCGACCTTAGTGCTGATGTATTACGCAGCGATCCAGAGCTTAGCAAGTTTGATGGGGGCGTCTCCGACAGTGGCGAAGGTCGCTGGACTGTCCATGCTGCTGTGGACCTTGGGGTACCCGCTCCTGTCATCAGTAGTGCGTTGTATGAGCGTTTTAACTCACGCCGTCTTGGCGCTTTCGCGTCCAAGATTTTAAACGGTATGCGGTATATGTTTGGGGGACATAATGTTAGGTGAATACTTACTATGGCTTGCCCCGATCTTTGTATGTGCCACCATCACATTTGGAAGATATAAAGGAGAGAATAACTATTATGATTCAGACGACTACGATGGAAACGGAACCGCTCACTAAAGGAATTGTAATCTTTGGTGCCACAGGAGACCTGTGCAAGAAGAAACTAATCCCTGCTCTCTATAAACTCTGGCAGAAGGAATTGCTGCCAGAAAACTTTTTAATCACTGGTTGTGCTAGGAGAGATCCTGGCGCAGATATATGGAAAAAATCTCTTGGAGATTATCCAGAAGATTTTCTTCATCATTTAGATTACGTTTGTGCGGACTTAGACAATGTTGATACTCTCGATAAGCTTCCTAATTGGGTTGACGACAACACTTATTTTTTATCCGTACCTCCAGAGAGATACTCCAACGCAATCACAAATCTCAAAGAATCAGGACGACTTGAGAATCCAGAAAGATCCCGTGTGGTTGTGGAGAAACCCTTTGGGTACGATTTTAAATCTGCTAGTAATCTACAGTCAGTGGTGGAGCGAAATCTACGCGAAAAACAAGTATATCGCATTGACCATTATCTTGGCAAAGATACTGTTAATAACATACTTGCTACTAGGTTTAGCAATATTTTGCTTGAGCCACTTTGGAATCGGAATTACATAGAAGAGGTGCAGATTTATGCTACCGAAACCATTGGGTGTGAAGGACGTGCTCAATATTATGAAACTTCTGGAGCAGTTCGCGATATGCTTCAAAACCATATCTTGCAGGTGCTTGCGCTCATTGCTATGGAAGCACCCTGCCGAATGTCAGCAACTGAAGTCAGAAGAGAAAAGACAAAAGTCTTAGCTGCTACTAGAATGTCACCATCTATCATTCTTGGACAATATGAATCATACCGTTCTGAAGAGGGTGTTGATCCTAACAGTAACACTCCTACCTATTTCGCTGGTACTCTTTTCGTCGATAACTGGCGTTGGGAGGGAGTTCCTTTTAACGTCATGACAGGCAAGAAGATGCCTTATGGTTGTGTGGAAGTTGTTATTAAACTAAAAGCACCTCCGCTTAAATTATACGAAGGTGAAATTAAAGATCGTATTGTTATGCGTCTTCAACCTAATCCCCACCTCGATATTCGCATGGACATTAAATCTCCTGGTCTCAATGACGATTTGGAGATTGCTACATTAACACATGATTACCCCGAAGAGCGGGCAGTTGATGGATATGAAAAACTTCTTTATGATGCAATCAACGGAGACCAATCTCACTTTGTCCATGCAGAAGAAGTGATGGAATCTTGGCGTATTGTTGATGATCTTCTTTGCACTGGTGACCAATGCCAAATTCGCACTGTCCCATATATTTACGGAGCAGGCACTTGGGGTCCTTGGCACAAAGTAGATCAATTGGGAATTGATTGGGATTATCCAGCATGACACACGTTCAACTGTTCGTAAGATCAGTAATGCAAACCCCATGGTGTCTTGGACTTATGGGGTTTTTCTTAGTATTTGTTCCCATCATTGGTATGCACTTGATCCATAAATATAATTGGCAGCACTGGGAGCCATTCACACGCCATGTATCGGGAGGAGCACCTACAAAAGAAGAGTGATGAATGTGCTAGCCTTTGGAGGGAGTGGGAAACTCTGTGGCGAAAAAAGCATTAGGTGCGCCAGAGGCGAGAAGAGCATGGTGTGAATGCTGTGATGAGTTCAGTATAATGTGTCATCACGAGGCAAAGACCAACCCTAGATATAATCAGTTGAAATCTGATTGGAATGAACCTCCTCCTCCGCCCCCTTGAAGACATAAATAATCCTGTATGGAGTGTGATTATCTCTATCATCATTCTCCTGATAGGAGTGTCTTGGGTAATTAGATATATACTACTAGTTGACACTAGAGAGGCACAAGATCATGGGAGCCATGACACCACCAAATCGGAAGAGTTGCTACAACTTCCGAGTGATAGAGATCAATAGAGTTCTTGACGGGGACACGATCGATGTCACAATTGATCTCGGTTTTGACTTATATAAAAAAGAGAGAGTTAGAGTTGCTGGTGTGGACACGCCAGAAAAAAGGACTCGCGATCTCGAAGAAAAGGAGCTTGGATTAGATGCAACAAACTGGCTCAAAGAGAAATTGGAAGGTGCTTTGGCTGGTGACGATGACCTTGTTATTAGGACTGAACTTGTTGGTGGGGTCGGCAAGTATGGTCGTCTTCTTGGGTGGCTTTACCTGGGGGACGCGGCATTGTCACTCAATGAAGCAATGATTGAAGAGGGGTATGCTTGGGCATACGATGGTGGCACTAAACAGAAAAACTTTGAAGAGTTACGAGAAATTCGTAGGGCACATGGCACTTTAGTATGAGTAATCAAGAGCAATATTTAGGTAATCCCAATCTAAAAAAGGCAAACGTTGCACAGGAGTTTACTCCAGAGCAAGTTGCTGAAGTATTGAAGTGCTCAGAGGACCCAGTATATTTTATCAAAAACTATATTAAAATTGTTTCTCTGGACAAGGGTCTCATTCCATTCGACATGTATTATTTCCAAGAGGAAATGGTGCAGAAGTTTCATGACAATAGATTTAATATTGCAAAACTACCTCGTCAGTCTGGTAAGTCTACGATCGTTACTTCATACCTTTTGTGGTATGTCCTATTCAATGCAAATGTCAACGTAGCAATTCTCGCTAACAAAGCGGCAACTGCTCGTGAGATGTTACAGCGTCTACAATTATCATATGAAAATCTCCCCAAGTGGCTCCAGCAAGGAATCCTCCAATGGAATAGAGGATCACTGGAATTGGAGAATGGAAGTAAAATATTGGCTGCATCTACTTCTGCTAGTGCCGTCAGGGGTATGTCTTTTAACGTCATTTTTCTGGACGAATTCGCTTTCGTTCCGAATCATGTTGCTGACCAGTTTTTCAGCTCTGTTTATCCTACTATTTCATCTGGTAAATCTACCAAAGTTATTATCATCTCTACCCCTCACGGGATGAATATGTTTTACAAACTCTGGCATGATGCCGAGCGTAAAGCAAATGAATATATTCCAACAGAAGTCCACTGGTCAGAAGTGCCAGGTAGAGATGCAGCGTGGAAAGAGCAGACAATCAAAAACACGTCGGAGCAACAATTTCGAGTTGAGTTTGAATGCGAATTCTTAGGATCTGTCGATACACTTATTAGTCCATCTAAGTTGAGGACAATGGTATATGGAGATCCAATCAAAGAAAGGAATGGACTTGCACTGTATGAAAATTGCAAGGAAGGTCACAGTTATGTAATTACTGCTGATGTATCTCGTGGAGTATCTGGAGACTACTCAGCATTTCTTGTTATAGATACAACAGAGATACCATATAAACTGGTAGCAAAATATAGAAGTAATGATATTAAACCAATTCTATTTCCAAACATCATTGTAGATGTAGCAAAAAATTATAATCATGCATTTGTATTAGTAGAAGTAAATGATGTTGGCGGACAAGTTGCTGATATTATTCAATATGATCTTGAATACGATAACCTCTTAATGTGTGCAATGAGAGGACGTGCTGGTCAACAACTTGGTCAAGGGTTTTCTGGTAAGAAGACTCAAATGGGAATCAAAATGTCTACAGCAACTAAACAAATTGGATGCTCTAATTTGAAGGTGTTGCTTGAAGATGATAAATTCTTATTGAATGACTATGATTGTATTGCAGAGTTGACAACTTTTATTCAAAAGGGAGTATCATTCCAAGCAGAAGAAGGATGTAATGATGACCTCGCAATGTGCATGGTTATTTTTGCTTGGATGGCAATGCAACCATACTTCAAAGAATTGCATGACAACGATGTCCGCCAAAGAATCTATGAAGATCAAAAAGATAACATAGATCAGGATATGGCACCATTCGGTTTTGTGGACGATGGTTTAGGTGGTGAGTATTTTGCAGACGCGCAAGGTGATGTGTGGCAAACCGCAGAATACGGAGATAGATCCTATATGTGGGAGTACAGGTAAGGTTTCAAAAATATAAATAATCCTAGACTATCGTTGACACAATTCTAGGAGAGTTTCCACATGAGTGTATCCAATCAGCTATCTCCTGGGGTAGTTATTCAGGAAAGGGATCTTACTGCAGTAACTACACCTGTTGGACTAAATGTTGGTGTACTTGCTGCACCGTTTACCAAAGGTCCCGTTGAGGAAATCTTTGAAGTATCTACAGAAAGAGATCTCGCCGCAGTTTTTGGTGAGCCTAATGACTACAACTACGAGTACTGGTTTACAGCATCCCAATTCCTTTCTTATGGTGGCGTCCTGAAGGCAATTCGTCTTAACGCTGCTTCCCTTAAGAATGCTGTCAACACTGGCACTGCTCCCCTGATTAAAAATCTGCAAGAGTATGAAACAACATACGAAAGCAGCAACAGCAACGCTTGGGAATATGCTGCTCGTGATGCAGGTGCTCTCGGAAACTCCCTTGGACTGTTTGTAACTGACGCTGGTCCCGATCAGATTGCAGTCCTCCCCGCACCTTCAACTGGTAACGAGTGGGAATTTGTTGGCAATGAAGCACTGACAGCTTCTTCTGGTGCTGCTGGTAAAGTTTACAAGTATGCCATCCGCCTGACCCTGACCAATATCGTTGGCACATTTGCAGCTGGCGTAGGCACAACTATCAGCATTGGTGGATCTGATGAAGCAGTAACTGTTGTTGCATATGATCCTGGCAATAAGTATCTGGAAATTGCACTTCCTTCTGGTGGTGTAACTGGTATCATTGCTGACGGTCAGACCATCACTCAAGGCACCAACACTGCAGACATTGCTTCAACTGGTATTGAGCGTCGTCTCTATATCGGTAAGAATTCCACAAGCATCGATTTTGCTGCTGCCGATAGCCTTACTGATACATCCAGCACTGCTGTTGCAATTGCATCTGTCCGTGACGAGTATGCTGAGCGTGAGTATCTGCCTGGTTCTAAGTGGATCAACGTTGCTGCACGTCCTGGCACTTCTCTCCATGCAAGCTCAGTTGGTGGTGAGAATGACGAGATGCACATTCTCGTAGTTGACATCGATGGCAAAATTACTGGTCAACCTGGCGCAGTAGTTGAGCGTTTCATCGCAGTTTCTAAAGCATCTGATGCTAAAACTTCTATCGGTGAAGTTAACTACTATAAGGAAGTAATCAAGCAAAGCTCCGAATACGTTTACTGGGGATCTCATGAGACCGCAGCATTCACTGGTAGTGCTAGTGCATCTGATGGTGACTGGGGTGCTGCTGCCACAAACCGCCGTTTCAACCTGCTGCGCTCTTCTGCTGGTAGCACCGCATTCCCCTCTGGTAATGTTACCGTTGGTAGTGTAGATAACGCAACCTTCTACTATCGTCTCGCTTCTGGTGCAGACTATAGTGCAACTGGTGCGCTTTACGACATCTCCAATGTAGATGTTGCAACTGCATACGAATTGGTTGAGGATCCCGAGTCCCAAGTTATTGACTACATCCTTGCTGGTCCTGCTGGTGCTGATGAGGCAGCTGCTGTTGCAAAAGCAACTACACTCACCTCGATTGTAGAATCCCGTAAGGATTGCATGGCATTCCTCTCGCCCCTGCGCTCCGATATTATCGGTGTTTCTAACACAACTACAGTTACAACCAACCTCGTAAACTACTTCAACCAACTGCCTAGCAGCAACTACGTTGTATTTGACAGTGGTTACAAGTATATCTACGATAAGTATAATGATGTTTACCGCTATGTCCCCTGCAACGGTGACATTGCTGGACTGGTCCTCGAAACTGCACTGGAAGAAGAGCCTTGGTTCTCTCCCGCAGGTTTCCAACGTGGTGTCCTGAGAAATGCAGTCAAACTTGCATACTCTCCCAATAAGACACAGCGTGATCGCCTGTATGCAAATAGAATCAACCCTATTGTTTCTTTCCCTGGTCAAGGTATTGTCCTCTTCGGTGACAAAACTGCACAAGGATTTGCATCTGCATTCGACAGAATCAACGTCCGTCGTCTCTTCCTTGTTGTTGAAAGAGTCATCGGTGAAGTTGCTAAGCAGCAGTTGTTTGAGCAAAATGATGATGCACAGAGATCACTCTTTGTCAACATCGTTGAGCCTTACCTGCGCGATGTCCAAGGTCGTCGGGGTATCACAGATTATCTCGTCAAGTGTGACGAAACCAATAATCCTCCCGAATCTGTAGACCGTGGAGAATTCTACGCAGAAATCTTCATCAAGCCTACGCGGACTATCAACTACATCACTCTGACATTTGTGGCAACACGGACTGGCGTTTCCTTCTCTGAAGTCGCTAATTGATCTTTTGGGGTCCGCGAGGACCCCTCAAAAATTTTAATTTACTAAATATTAACGACGGAGGCATCAAGAAACAATGGCAATTCAAAGAGGAAATATCGATAGGTTTAAGGCCAAGGTCAAAAAAGACTTTGCACGCCCTAATCTATTTGAAGTAGAATTAAATTTCCCTGGCGCTATCGCTAAGGGTGTGGGCGCATCTAGACTGGGTGCATTCACTGTAAGAGCAGCAAATCTCCCATCTTCCCAGATCGGTGTTGTTGAAGTACCTTTTAGAGGTAGAGTCCTAAAGATCGCTGGTGATCGCACCTTCGAACCTTGGACCATTACTATCATGAATGATAGTAACTTTAAACTCAGAAAGATTTTCGAGAAGTGGGCGAAGAAGATTCAAGCATATAACGAAAACTTCACTGCTGCTGGCACGCTTGGTAACGCAGATGATTCTGCAGGTTACTTTGCTGACATGTATGTCCATCAACTTTCCAGAGATATCAGAGACGGCAGAAAGCCCCAACCTCTGAGAACTTATAAGTTTTTCGACGTATTCCCCAGCAACATTTCCGCAATCGATCTGGACTTCGGAAGCAATGATGCTATCGAAGAATTCACGGTTGAGTTACAAGTCCAATACTGGAAGCCCGTAGCAAAAGGATCCTCTACTAGAGATTCTAGCGACGACGACGATGATTGATTTTTTACCCTGATAAATAGATCAGGGTAATTAGCAAATATCATATAATGTCCCAGTTATTCGGTTTTTCACTAGAGCGTGCGAAGAAGGCCCCCAAGGGGCCTTCTTTCGTGCAAAAAGATAATCTAGATGGATCGCAACCTGTTTCGGGTGGTGGTTACTACGGTTATACCGTAGACTTTGATGGTCAAGTTCGTAATGAGTTTCAATTAATCTCTCGCTATCGAGAGATGGTTTTACAACCTGAATGTGATAGTGCAGTTGATGATATTGTTAATGAAACAATTTGCGGAAACTTTGATGACGTGCCAGTAGCGGTAGAGTTATCAAATCTCAAAGTTTCTGACAAGATCAAGAAATTAATCAGAGAAGAGTTTGACGAAATCCTTCGCCTGCTCGACTTTGAAAATCGTTCGTATGAAATTTTCCGTCGTTGGTATGTAGACGGAAGACTTTTCTATCATAAGGTTATTGACCCTGATAATCCTAATGGTGGTTTGATCGAGTTGAGATATATCGATCCCCGTAAGATTCGTAAAATTAATGAGACTGAGCAGAAGAGACCCGAGCAACTTAGAGGTCTTCCACTCAATCAACAGTTGTCTCCTAAGAGCGTAGAATATTTTCTCTATGATCCTAAGGGTCTCAAGAATTCTACAACACAAGGTCTCAAAATTGCACCCGATTCTATCTGCTATGTCCACAGTGGCATCATGGATCTGAATAAGAATATGACTCTTAGTCATCTTCATAAGGCAATTAAGGCAGTCAATCAACTCCGTATGATTGAAGACTCCCTGGTCATCTATCGTTTGAGTAGAGCACCAGAGCGTCGTATCTTTTATATCGATGTTGGTAATCTTCCTAAGACTAAAGCAGAGCAATATCTCCGCGAAGTTATGGGTCGCTATCGTAACAAACTTGTCTATGATGCCAACACTGGCGAAATCAAAGATGACAAGAAGTTTATGTCTATGCTAGAAGACTTCTGGCTTCCCCGTCGTGAAGGTGGTCGTGGCACTGAGATCACAACTCTTCCTGGTGGACAAAATCTTGGTGAGTTGGAAGATGTTAAGTATTTCCAGAAGAAACTCTATAAAGCACTCAACGTCCCTAGCTCTCGTTTAGAAACAGAAACGACTTTCAATATCGGTCGTGCTGCTGAGATCACTCGTGACGAAGTTAAATTCCAAAAGTTTGTTGCTCGTCTCCGCAAGCGTTTCTCTGAATTATTCACAGACCTCCTGAAAACTCAACTTATTCTTAAAGGTGTCATTACCATTGAAGAATGGGAAGAGATGAAGGAGCATATTCAATATGATTACATTGCGGATAACTACTTCTCTGAAATGAAGGAGATTGAGATTCGCAACGAACGGATGAATCAGGTTGCTACTATGGACCCATTCGTTGGTAAATACTTCTCAATTGAATACATGCGTCGTCAAGTACTCAAGCAAACCGACACTGAGATTAAGGAAATTGACAAGCAAATCGAGTCTGAAATGGAAGCAGGTCTTATTGCTGATCCTATGGCGGAAATGGATCCATCTATGGATCCTGGCATGGGCGGACAAGAAGCACAACTCCCAGGAGCTCCTGGTGCAGAAGTAGCATCTGCAGATCCCGCCGATGAAAAAAAGGCGGAGTTTTAAATAAATAAATAAATATATACTATATCAAATTTGTCATGCCCTCTGATATTGCTAAAGAAATTGTTGATAAGATTTTTGGTGATCAAAAAGCAGATGCTATTGATGCAACCAACGCCGCTATGAATAGCGCAACGTTTGATCTCATCAAACAACAGAAACTGAATTTTGCCAAAACAATGGGCTTTGATTTAGGTGATACTGCTCAAGACTCTGCTGATGCAGTAGCAGATGCTATGCCAGATGGCACAGATGCTCCTACGGAAGTAGAGTTTGATGGCAGAAAACCAGAAGACCCTCCCGCTGATGAAGTGGAGCAACCCGAAGCACAACAAACTGAAGAGGAACCTACCGATGAGACTGATAGCTGAAGAAATTACCGCCGTTGATTTTCTTTGCGAAGAAAACGAAGGCAAGAAAAATTACTTCATTGAAGGTATCTTTCTGCAAGCGGAATTAAAAAACCGCAACGGTAGAATGTATCCCATGAAAACTCTGGCACGGGAAGTTGCTAAATACGATGAGAGTTACATCCAAAAAGGACGTGCTCTTGGTGAGTTGGGTCATCCTGATGGTCCTTCCATCAATCTTGATCGTGTTTCGCACAAGATCATGTCCCTTAAGGAAGATGGCAATAACTTTATCGGTAAGGCAAAGTTACTTGACACCCCTATGGGAAGCATCGCAAAAAATCTTTTAGACGAAGGTGTGCGTCTAGGTGTTTCATCTAGAGGCATGGGATCTATCCGTAAGGAAGATAATTGTAATGTCGTTATGGATGATTTTATGCTTGCAACTGCTGCAGATATTGTAGCAGATCCTTCTGCTCCCGATGCATTTGTTGACGGTATTATGGAAGGTAAGGAGTGGGTTTGGGATAACGGTATTCTTAAAGAGTCTGCAGTAGCAGAAATCAAACAAGAAATCGACCAAGCAACTCTTATCAACATTCAAGAGCGCAAAATTTCCGCGTTTGAAGCGTTTTTGAAGAGTTTGTAATTTATAAATAAACATAGACAAACAAATGCCAAACGGAGAATATCAAATGTCTGAGACCCTCGATAAAGAGTTAGATTCTATGGAAGAAGTGACCGAAGGCTCTAACGCCGTTACCAAGAATGCAAAGCCTGGTGAAAAAATTGACACCTCGAAAGGCGGCGCACCTAAGGTAATCGATGTCACCACCGATTCGGAAGAAGGTGCAAAGGGCACTAAAAATGCAGGAGCATCTGCTGCAAGGTCAGTAGGTAAGGCACCTGTCCCTAGCACAAAACCGAGTGACGCATCCGCTAAGATGGAGGAAACTGAGGAAGATGGCGAACAGGAAACAATCGCTGAAACCCAGTACGACTTTACTGAAGATGTTGACGCTCTTGTCGCTGGTGAAGAACTCTCAGAAGAATTCCGAGAGCGTGCAGTAACTATTTTTGAGGCAGCAGTAACAGCTCGCGTCAACACCGAAGTTAAGGCACTTCAGGAAGCATTTGAAGCTACTCTTACCGAAGAGGTAGAGGGCATCAAAACAGAATTGGCCGAGAAAGTAGACGACTATCTGTCTTATGCTGCTCAACAATGGATGACCGAGAATGCACTCGCCATTGAGCACGGAATCAAGACTGAGATGGCTGAGTCGTTCTTCTCTGGCCTAAAGAATCTCTTCATGGAACATAACTTTGAGGTTCCCGAAGAGAAATTCAACGTGCTGGATGGCATCGTTGAAGAGCTTGATGAGATGGAGACAAAACTCAACGAGCAAATTGACACCAACGTCCAACTGAATAAGCAGTTGGGAGACTATATGAAAATGGAGATTGTGATCGAGTGTGCTGCGGGTCTTTCTGAGACTCAAAAGGAGAAGCTTGCTTCTCTCGCAGAGGGTGTTGAGTTTGAAACTGAAGCAGACTTTAGAAATAAAGTCGAAACTATCAAGGAATCTTACTTTACTCGCAAGGTAGTTGCTGAGGCAACTGATCCTACCGAAGATAAAGGCGTACCCCTTGTAGAAGACACTGCATCTACTTCGATGTCGAAGTATGTCGATGCACTTAAGATGTGGTCTAAATGATTAATTTGTAAAAACTACTTTTTTTAAATTTCGGAGCAACAAAATGTCTTTCCAAAACCTCCAAGAAAAGTGGGCACCCGTTCTTGAGCACGATTCTCTCCCCGAGATTGGTGATTCCTACAAGAAAGGAGTTGTCGCACAACTTCTGGAAAACCAAGAAAAAGCAATCGCAGAAGAAGGTAAGATCCTTACCGAAACTCTGCAAACCACTGGTTACACTGGTGGCGACACAGCAACTGGTCCCGTAGCAGGTTTCGACCCTGTGCTGATCAGCCTGATCCGCCGCTCTATGCCTCAGCTGATCGCTTATGACATCGCTGGTGTGCAGCCGATGACTGGTCCTACTGGACTGATCTTCGCAATGCGTACTAACTACGGTGCTGAGCGCGATCCCGCTGCAGGTGGCTACGATGAAGCATTCTTCAACGAGCCCAACGCTGGATTCTCTGGCGGTCCTGGTTCTTATGATCCTGGCGCATCTTCCTCTGCTGCTAACGATGCAGAAGGCACCAACCCTGGTCTCCTCAATGACAGCCCTGCTGGCACCTATGAGCTGACTGGCGATGCACAAGGCATGAGCACCGCTACTGCTGAAGCACTCGACGACTCTTCTGCTAACACGGCATTCCGTGAGATGGGTTTCTCGATCGAGAAAGTAACTGTCACCGCAAAGGCTCGCGCCCTGAAGGCAGAATACAGCATCGAGATGGCACAAGACCTGAAGGCGATTCATGGTCTGGATGCTGAGCAGGAGCTCGCTAACATCCTTAGCACTGAGATCCTTGCTGAAATCAACCGTGAGGTTGTCCGTACCATCTACACCAACGCTGTTGCTGGTGCTCAAAACAATACCGCTAACGCTGGTATCTTCGACCTCGACGTTGACTCCAACGGTCG
>MDTC01258545.1_pt1 | contig 13509 bp, 13 predicted proteins | sample 811181 | NCBI WGS metagenome assembly MDTC01 (sample SAMN05326644, study PRJNA326480) | marine metagenome | isolation source: seawater | place: Pacific Ocean: North | collected 2011
CAGGGAATGCTTAACTGTTATGAAAACATTCTTAAAAATATTATCTCTCGGAAAAGAATATAAATACTGGATGCTGCTTGCCGGATTTTTAAGCTTCTTAACCGTTGGAAGTGGTATTGGATTGATGATGACTTCTTCATATTTAATTGCTAAAGCCGCATTGTTAACTCCTATTTATCAACTGCAGGTTGCAATTGTTGGTGTAAGATTCTTTGGAATTTCGAGAGGAGTTTTCCGTTATCTTGAAAGATTAATTTCCCACAATCTTACTTTTAGGCTTCTTCAAAAATTACGAGTTTGGTTTTTCTCTTCATTAATTCCGGTTGTCCCTTCAAAAACTATTGATCTTACCAGCGGTGATTTGCTCAATAGAGCTATTGAAGATATTGAAAACATAGAACATATTTTTGTGCGGGTAATTTCTCCTCCTTTTGTTTTTTTAGCATCAGCAATATTAATGTTTCTTCTCCTTTTATTATTTGGATTGAATTATGCAGTTATTTTCTTAGTGATGTATTTGTTTTCTGCTGTTAGTGTTCCGGCACTGACTTATTTCCTGAGTAAAAAATTAGGAGAGGAAATAATAAGATTAAGAACAAAGCTTAAAGAACTTGCGGTTGATGGTGTTCAGGGAATTTCTGAAATTATTTTCTATGGTGAAAAAGCAAGATGGAATTCCGATTTCAATTCGATTCATGAAAAATTGGTTACAGCAGAAAAGCGAATGAAGAATATTCAAGCTCTGCATGAAAGTCTAACCGGATTTGCAATGAATATTACCGTAGCAGTTTTATTGTTTACTGCAATTCCCGATGTTGAAAACGGAATTCTTGAGGGTGTTTATCTTGCGGTAATTACAATTGGTATAATGGCTTCATTTGAAGCTGTTGTTTCTATTCCGCAGGCTTTTCAATATTTAAGCTTAACTACAAAATCGGGGGATAAGTTATTCAGCATAATTGACAAACAGCAGGAACATTCTAAAGCTGATAAGAAAACTCAAATTGATAATTATAATTTGAAATTCGAAAACGTCTCTTTCTCTTATGATAATTTCAGAGAAGCCTTATCAAACATTTCGTTTGAAATTAAAAAAGGGGAGAAGACTGCAATAGTTGGTGAAAGCGGAGCTGGTAAATCAACACTTGTAAACTTAGTTACTAAATTGTGGAATGCAGAAAAAGGAAAAATTACAATCGGTACCACAGAATACTCCGATTTTAATGAAACTAAATTAAGAGAAATCATTTCTGTAGTTCCGCAGAAGGTTCATTTGTTTACCGGAACAATTAAAGACAATTTATTAATTGCGAAACCAGATGCCACGGATGAAGAACTATCTACAGCAATTCGTAAAGCCGGATTAGAAGAATTCATTAATAATCTTCCCGAAAGATTAAATACTAACATTGGTGAACTTGGTAAAAAACTGAGCGGCGGAGAGAGTAAACGACTTACGATTGCAAGAGCATTTCTAAAAGATTATGAAATAATAATTTTTGATGAAGCTTTATCCCATGTCGATTCTTTAACGGAATCATTAATTCTCGATTCGGTTAAATCCATACCAAGAAGCAAAACATTATTATTTATTACTCACAAACTAAACAGAATGGAAATGTTCGATAAAATTCTTGTTATCAGAAACGGCAGATTAATTGAAACGGGTACTCACAAAGAACTGTTAGAACAGAACACTTTTTATAAAAGACTGTTTGAAAAGCAGAACAATAAATAGGAAGTAACTGAGTATTTTCAAATTTCTGTAAGATAAAAAATGGAGATTTCAACAAATTACTAACTATTTATTTTTCCTCTTATTTTAAGTCCTTCACTCGATAATTTTTTAGTTTGAATACCCACTTTTTGTTTTTTCTTCAATCGTCATGTTTACGAATGTCCACTTTTTGCTTTTTCCCCAATCGTCATGATAACGAATGCCCACTTTTTGCTTTTTCTTGAATCGTCATGATAACGAATACTCACTTTTTGCTTTTTCTTGAATCGTCATGAGTACGAATGCTCAAGTTTTGATTGATTATTAAATGCAGCTTATAAATAGACTTACTTATTGAAATGCTAATAAACCTCCGAGGTTTTACCCGAAGAGCGTCGTTTGTACAAAACCTCGGAGGTTTGCTTTTGTATTTGTTAGTTTTGTGTTGGCTAGTTTTTGTTTATTCGATTAGTCTGTCTGACTTTGGTTGTGTTGCGACCTTGATACCCGAGTCAAAGCAGCCTAGTTCATTTGAATTTGTCAGATTTAATCATCTCTATGCTTTTTGAAATTTCTTTACTTCTCTTTTAAGTTTCTCTTTTAATTTATCTTTGGCAACTTCTAAATTATACTTCATTTGTAAGTTCAACCAAAATTTTTCTGATAAATCAAAATATTCTGATAATCTCAAAGCTGTATCTGCAGTAATAGCTCTTTTGCCCAAAACAATTTCATTTATACGTCTTGGTGGAACGTTAATATCCTTTGCCAATCTATATTGACTTATCTCCATAGGATTCAGAAATTCCTCAAGTAATATTTCCCCAGGATGAATCGGTTCTATTTTTTTGTTCATTTTTTTATCCTTTGTGATAATCTATTATCTCAACTTCGAATGCATTACTACCTCTCCAACTAAAAATGATTCTCCATCGATTATTTATTCGAATACTAAATTTTCCAGATAAATTTCCAGTCAATTTTTCCAATCTGTTTCCAGGTGGAATTCGCAAATCTTCTATTCTATCAGCCGCATCAATTATTAAAAGTTTTCTATAAGCAGCCTTTAAAATTGTAGATGGAAGCTTACTTACTTTTTCACGATTGAATAATTCCTCTGTGGATTTGTCTGAAAAACTTTTAATCATATCTAAATAATAACGTTTTGCGTTACTACTTGCAATTTATTTTTTATTTGTGAATAAAGATAATGCTTTTAAGCAATGACTAACATTGTGTACTGTAAATAAATATTTTGGAATATTATCAACTTTTTACTGCGTTTAGTAGGAATAACTAATTAGCTGGATTTGCGCAATTTTAAGCCATATGAATTTGCATTAATAAATAGTCGCCCAATACTTGATAATTCATAATAGTTTTGACTAAGTTCTTCCCATTTATTACCGACAAAAAAATGAATAAAACCAGTTGATAAGAGATTAGATAAAGAAGATTCCTCGAATCTATCATCGAGTTTAGTTAAACATAATAACTTTTGAATATCTTTAATATACGCTCTGTCCAAAGAATCAAGTATTCTGCATAAGTCCTCCGAATTTAATTGTTCTTTTATGTATGCAATAAAGATATTTGCGATAATTTCAGATTTATCAACATCTGTAATCCTATCAATAACAAAAATCAGTTTACTGGCAATTCTATTAGATTCATTGGGATCACTTTTTAACTTATTAATCATTTTGCTCTTATCTTCGCTTGGAATTTGATCTAAAGATAATATGAATTTTGCAAGTTTTGCAATAAACAGTCTACCTCTAACATCGTTTGCAATACTTGCTATTTTAAATGCATTTCCAACGAAGGGAATATCTTTTAATATATTATTTTCATTTAATTGATCAATAAGAATTTCTGAATTTTCAAGGGTCAATTGAACTATATCTTTTGTTGACATAATTTTAATCCAGTTACTATTAATTACACAGTCTGATATTGATATTAAAAGTTTGTTAACGCGAAGGTTTTGTCGTCATTAAAATCCTTCTTTATGAATCGAAACGACTGTTAAAATATTTATTCAAAAACTTATCAACCATTCCAACAAAATTTCAAGGCTGTCATGGTTGCAATTAGAAACTGAATGGTAACTACATGCAATGAATAGGAATTATTATGCGACCATGACACTTGAGTAAAATAGCATCAGGTTGAGTTAATTTTCAGACAGAATTTTCGATATCACTTTCTGAAAGAACTTTATTATTACTAGCTTCATTTACTTCTACAATACTTTCATTTAAGAACATTAAAAAATAAATTGGAATCATCACACGTAGACTTTGAATTACTAAGTTGAATATTCCCAAACTTTCTTGATTGAATTCAGCGTCAAGTTCTTTTAAACCCAGTGTTGATATAATGCTTACCCAACCAGCAATTCCGCCAATCAATAAAATTATACTCCAAATTTTAACAAATAATTTGAGTTCTTTTCTTTTTTTGTAAATACAATATAAAATTGGTAATTGTAGAGCAATTGGAATGATAGAAATATAATTTAAATAAAAGAGTAAAGTTACAATGTTGTAAATACTCAATACCGTTATTATAGATGTCAGAAAAACAATATAAAATTTACTTTCATACTTTAACATATAAACTCTGTTTAACTATTAATTTAGTCGATAAAAAGATTTTGTTAACCCAATGGTTTAGTCGTCTTATCAATTCTTGTTTACTCTTAATTTGACTGCAAATCTATTTAATTAAAAACTTATCAAGCATTCCAGCAAAATTCTATTTATTAGCAGAGGAAAATTTAATATATCTAATCGAACAAAGAATAATATCAACTCATTTAGTTAATATTTGAGATAGAACTTAAGATATTACGGTATAATTTGCAATTTGTTTTTAGAGTTCAAGGGAAAAGTAAAATTTATAAAGCAGAGTTCACTCGCAGACAATTAAACAATACGACAATGAGACAATGAAACAATTGCACAATAGGCTTTTCAATAAACTTCATCATGCTTTCCAATATCAACCGGAATAATTTTATTCTTCTCAATTATAAATATGATCGTAATTCTATATGAAATATTTATTGATACCGAAAATAATTCTGATAATCTTCCTTTTAATTTATGCAGGCGAAGGGAAGGATGAGTTGGATTAATCTCGAGTAATTTCAGTGTCTTTTCATATTGAGGTAATACTTCATGATGTTTTTTGAAAAACTTTTTTGCTCTTTTAATATAGCTTTCAGTGAAAACTATACTAAACATTTTTCATTCTCTTTATATGTTTTTCAATACTTTCTGCAACAAATTTACCTTCCTTTAGATCTTTTTTTGTCTCTTCAAGCGCCGCTTCTAATTCATACTCGCGTAGTTTGTTATACTTATCAATAGGAAGGACAACAAATTTACTCTTACCTCTAACTGTTATAAAAGCTTCCCCGGCTTTAGTAAGTATTTTGTTTATAGCAGAAATCCCTTTTGTTTTAAGTTCGTTTGCTGTAATTGTTTCAATCATAATAGGACCTTTATTAGTGTTGTTAATAATACTAATTATAGTGCTGGATAACAAGTCGTATATTTTGATAAAATTAGGTTGATAGCTGAAAAACCAATTCACTCAACTAAACTCTTTAACTCACTCGCAGACAATTAAACAATACGACAATGAGACAATTAAACAATGAAACAATCAGCTTTATTCTAATCAATTTCCCCTAGAAGATTATTCTCATTATCACCCGGCAGTTCTTGTACATCTCTTAATCTTCGTTCAATTGTTCTTGTTTTTCTTGTGGCTTCCCCAATATTGTTGCTTGCTTCGGTAAGTTTTTTCTGAGTCCGTTCTAAAATATCTCCGAACTTTCCGAATTCTGTTTTAACTGCACCAAGCAGTTTCCAAACTTCACTCGATCTTCGTTCGATTGCTAAAGTTCTAAATCCTAACTGCAGACTATTTAACACAGCTAAAAAGTTTGTTGGTCCCGTCATAGAAACTCTAAATTCTCTTTGGATGAAATCAAACAATCCCGGTCTTCTTAAAATTTCTGCGTACAAACCTTCAATCGGTAAAAACATAATTGCAAAATCTGTTGTGTTTGGTGGATCGATATATTTTTCGGCAATTCGCTTAGCTTCAGTTTTAATGCGGGTTTCCAGAGCTTTTGCCGCAGCTTCAACCATATCGGGATTTGCACTATCCTGCGCTTCCATCAATCGTTGATAATCTTCCAACGGAAATTTAGCATCAATCGGAATCCATACTATTTCATCTTTATCTTCATTTCTTCCGGGCATTTTAATTGCAAATTCTACAACTGCATTGCTCCCTTTTTTAGTAGAAACATTCTTTGCATATTGATCGGGAGTTAAAACTTGTTCAATCAGATTTTCTAACTGTACTTCTCCCCAAGTTCCTCTTGTTCTTACATTAGTTAAAACTCTTTTCAGATCACCGACACCGGTTGCAAGATTCTGCATTTCACCCAATCCTTTGTGAACTATTTCCAATCTCTCACTTACAATCTTAAATGATTCACCTAATCTTTTTTCCAATGTTGACTGCAATTTTTCATCAACTACATTTCTCATTTTATCAAGCTTTTTAGAGTTATTCTCATTCATCTCTTTAAGATTAATCTCAACTTTATTCTGCAGTTTTTCAATTCTCTGTTCTACTGAATCAGTAAGCTTTATCAGTCTTTCGGAAAAAATATCAAGCTGAGTTTTCTGCATTTTTGAAATTTCTGAAACTCTGTTTGAGATAGATTCACTAAAAGTATTGATTGTATTTCTTAATTCTTCTCTTTGCGATTTATCAGAAGATTGAAACTCCTCTCGGTTTCTGTGAAATTCATCTTTGGTAAGTTTTTCAAGTCTTTCTGCAGTTGATAAAATTATCTTTTCGAAGTCAGAATAACTGCTCTCACTTTTCAGCTTATTTAATTTAAGGATCATAATAAACTGAGAGATAAGGATAATAAATAGGATGATTGAAATAATTATAATAAGTTCATTCATGTCGAATCAATTCTTTAATTTTGTTATAATAAATATAGAAATTTCAAAAAACGATTTAGAGATTAAATGAAAAAATGGCATAAAATTCTAGCCGGACTGATTTTACTTTTTATAATACTTTTAACTGCAACGGGAATATTTTCATATTACATGCTTGGTAAAAATCTACCCGATTATAACTCCGAGATTTCAACTTCTTCCATAAACGGAGATGTTGAAATAATTAGAGATAGTAATGCAGTCCCTTATATTTTTGCATCAAATGATGAAGATGCTGCATTTGCATTGGGATATGTTCATGCACAGGATAGAATGTTTCAGATGGATTTATTGAGAAGAGCAGGAGAAGGAAGACTGAGTGAAATTTTCGGTTCTTCAACTGTTCCGTTTGACAGGATGTTTAAGACAATCGGGATTTATAAAAATGTTGAACAAAACTTTGAAAGGATGAATCCGCTTACAAAGCGAATGCTCAATTCTTACTCAAATGGAGTTAATAAATATTTAGAAGAAAAGACTGGAAATTATTCCGCCGAGTTTGATGTATTAGGCTATCTACCGTACAAGTGGAAACCGGCTCACAGCTTGGTGATTGCAAAGTTGATGGCTTGGGAGCTTAATATAAGCTGGTGGACAGACATCGCATATATTCACCTAATTCAAAAACTGGGTGAAGAAAAAGTAAGAGAAATCATTCCCGATTATAAAGAAAATGCACCGACAATTATTCCCGCGGAAATAAAAAATTATTCTGCTGTAAACCTAGATTTCATTAAAACAGATAAGAGATTTAGAGAATTTGTTGGCTTTACCGGAACTCATATTGGCTCGAATAACTGGGTAGTGAATGGTAAAAAATCAAGTTCGGGAAAACCAATTATTGCTAATGATCCACATCTCGCTTTTCAAATTCCGGGAAAATGGTTTGTTGTTTCAATAAGATCAAATGAATGGAATGCAGAAGGATTTTCTTTGCCAGGTTTACCCGGAATTGTAATTGGTAAGAATGAAAATATATCATGGGTCTTAACAAATGTTATGGCTGATGATGCCGATTTTTATCTGGAGAAAATCGATTCTTCAAAAACAAAATACTTATTTGACAACAACTGGCAGAACTTGAATAAACAGAGAGATACCATAATTGTTAAAGATTCTTCAAATGTAATTTTTGATATTTATAAAACTCACCGCGGTCCAATAATTTCGGAAATTCATCCTTATAATCATTTATATAAAAATGAGTATCAAAATAATCTCAACATAAGTATGCGTTGGACGGCATTAGAGTTCAGCGATGAACTTTTTGCAATTCAAAAAGTTAACAGAGCTTCTAATTGGAATGAATTTAAAGAGGGAGTGAGAGATTTTACAGTTCCGGGACAGAATTTTGTTTATGCCGATAAAGAGGGAAATATCGGTTATATCTGTGCAGCTAAACTTCCGATAAGAAATTTGAATTCTCCTTCAATACTTTTTGACGGAACGACTTCAGCTTATGACTGGAAAGGATTTGTCCCTTTCGAAGAGATGCCGAAACTATTTAATCCCAGCGAAAATTTTATTGCATCTGCAAATAATAAAACAGTGAAGGAATTTAAGTATCACATCTCAAATATTTGGGAGCCTTCCTCTAGAATAGAAAAGATAAGGGAATTATTAACTTCAAAAGAAATACATTCTGCTGATGATTATAAAAATTATCAAATGGATTTTTATTCGCACTATTCAAAGAAAATAATTCCTTATATACTAAATGCATTCAAAGAAGTTAAAATTAAAGATAGCAATTTAAAATTGGCATTGGAGTTATTAGATAAATTCGATTTTGTAATGGATGCTGAAAGTCAAACTCCTTCAATTTATTTGGTTTTTTATCAGCACTTTATTGATAATATCTTCAAAGATGAAATGGGAGAAGAACTTCTTAAGGAATATAAGTTTATTGCAAATGTCCCATACAGAAAAATTGAGGAAATGATTCAAGATCAGTATTCACAATGGTTTGATAATGTTAACACTGAAAAAATAGAAACAAGAGATGATATTATAAGAGAGAGTCTGGTTGATGCATTAAGCACATTAGAGAAACAGTTCGGAAAGGATTTAACTTATTGGCAGTGGGGTAAAATTCATAAAGTTACATTTAAGCATTTGTTCAGTGCTTCATCCGATGCTGCCGGAATGCTGCTTGATGATGGTCCTTATGAAATTGGAGGAGATGGCACTACAATATTTAATACTGAGTATTCATTTAATGCTCCGTATGAAAATAAACTCGGTCCTTCTATGCGTTTCATTTATGATTTTGCAAATGAAGAATATTTTGAATATATAATTCCAAGCGGACAGTCGGGACATTTTCTAAGTGATCATTATAAAGATATGACTGCTAAATGGCTTAATGGAAAGTACAATAAAATATATTTTAATGAAGATACAATAAAAGAAAAAGCAAAAAACATCATGCGGTTCATTAAAGAATAATTATTGAAAGAAGTTTAGATAAATACTTATTAAATTGAACACCTAAAAAAGATCGAGTAGAAAGAATGAAAGTTATTGAACATATAGAAAAAGCAAAGAAACCATTAATAAGTTTTGAAATTATTCCTCCCAAAAGAGGAGGGGATGTAAAGCAGCTGCTTTCAATTCTGGAAGAAATTGTAAAATATAATCCGCCGTTTATTGATATAACTTCACATGCTGCGGAAGCAATTTACGAGGAAACTCCTGACGGAGGTTTTAAAGTAAAAGTAAAACGTAAAAGACCGGGAACTCTTGGCATTTGTGCTCTTATTCAAAATAAATATAATATTGATGCTGTTCCTCATGTTATTTGCCAAGGATTTAGTAAAGAGGAAACAGAAGACTTTCTGATTGAACTTCACTATTTGGGAATTGATAATGTTCTTGCCATCAGAGGAGATGATAATGGATTTAGAAAACCTCTACAATACGGCAGAAGTGCAAACAGTTTTGCAGTTGATTTAGTTAGACAGATAGCTTCCTTGAACAAAGGCAAATATATGGAAGATGGACTTTTAGATGCCAAACCAATGAATTTCTGTATTGGCGTTGGGGGATATCCTGAAAAGCATTTTGAAGCTCCTAATCTTTTAACTGATGTAAAGTACACAAAACAGAAAGTTGATGCCGGTGCTGATTATGTAGTATCTCAAATGTTTTTTGATAATCAGAAATTCTTCAGCTATGTAGATGCATGCAAGGCAAATGGAATTAACGCACCGATAATACCAGGCTTAAAGATCTTAACAAACAAGAAGCATATTCAAAGTCTTCCTAAAAATTTCTATATCGATATACCAGATGAATTGGCAAATGAAGTTATGGAAGCCAAACCTGAGCATGTGCTGGATATTGGTGTTGAATGGACTTTAAAACAGGCGGAAGAATTACTAAACAAGAATGTACCTGCAATTCATTTTTATATAATGCAGGATCCCAAACCGATTAAGAAACTTATGGAAAAGCTAGATATATGATTATGAAGGATAGAAAATTGAAACTCCCTTCTAGATATGGGCAAAAGTTAAAGTGGGGAGTTGCCGGCTGTGGAAAGTTTATGGAACAGACTTTTCTACCGACACTTCTTCAATTAAAGAAAAGTAAATTGGTTTCTGTTTACAGTTCTTCAAAGGAAAGAGCAGATTATATTTCTGATAAATTCTCAGCTCAGCATTCCTTCAATAATTTTGATGAATTTCTGAAATCTGATTTTGATGCGTTATATATCGGCAGCAGTAATGCTGATCACTACGAGCAGGTAATTAAGGCTGCTAAAGCAAAGAAAAATATTTTGTGTGAAAAACCTCTTGCTCTAAATTCAGCCCAAGCAGAAGAGATGGTAAGAGTGTGCAAAGAAAATAATGTTTTTCTAAGTGTAAATTATGTTCACAGATTTCATCCGTTGGTAGTTAAAGCTAAAGAATTAATTACACGTGAGATGATAGGTAAAATTGTAAATATAAATATCAATTTTAATATAGATTTACCGCCGAATGATAATTTTAGATTCAAGAAAAATCTAAGCGGCGGTGGTGCTCTTAGAGATTTAGGAACTCACCTAATTGATCTTATGAGATTTATCGGCGGTGAGATAGATGACATCAAAGGTTTTGTTGATAATGTAATTTATAAAAGTGAAGTTGATGATTATGCAACTGCGGTTGTTAAATTTAAGGACAGTGGTTACGGTTCTTTCAGTGTTTCCTTTAATTCAAAAAAATCATTTAACAGAATTGAGATTGTTGGATATAAAGGGGCTATCAGTATTGATAATTTAATCGGTTCAAGAAATTCAACCGCGAAACTAACGATTGATTTAGTAGGAGAAGCAAGAAAAGCATTCAGACGCAGAGCAAATAAAATGATTCATTTATTAAAATCTGTTCAAGATTCTTTCCTTTCAAATACTAGACCTCAAGTAACCGGTGATGATGGCTTAGTAAATATGAAGTTAATGGAAAAACTAGAATTACAATGAATTCACATAGAGAAGAATTAATCTATTACTGTCATAAAGTTTATGAGAATAAGTTTGTTACAGCTTATGACGGTAATTTATCTTTACGAATTGATGATCAGCGGATTTTAATTACTCCTTCAGGAAGAAATAAAGGAGAATTGAGAGAGAACGATTTGATTGAAATTGATTATAACGGGAATAAAATTCTTGGTGAAGGAAAAGTAACTACAGAAGCAAAGATTCATCTTTTAGCTTTTCAAAAAAGATTTGAAGTAAATGCGGTTGTTCATGCTCATCCAACATATGCCACTGCGTTTGCTCTTGTTGGCAGAAGTCTTGATGAACCTATTCTTCCTGAAGTAATTTTATCGCTTGGTAAAATTCCTTTATGCAGATACGGAACTCCATCAACCGAAGAACTTCCAAACTCAATGCTTCCTCATATTAATTATGCATGGGGGATGTTATTGGAAAATCATGGTGCTGTTACATTAGGAAAAAATATTAAAGATGCATATTTCAAAATGGAAAAACTTGAGCATGCTGCCCAAACAATATCCGTTGCAAGATCATTAGGTACAATTAGAAAACTAAATAACACCGATCTTCAAAAGCTTTATAAAGCTGCTGATGATACTTATGGAATCAGTATCAAAAAAGAATTAAGATTTTAGATTATGAAAATTATATTATTATGCGGCGGTGCTTCTCCAGAAAGAGAAGTTTCAAAAAGTTCTTCAAAAAGTATTTATAATGCTTTAGTTGAATTGAATAATGATGTTGAAATTATTGATCCTGCTTTGGGCAAACATCAGCATAAAGACTTTAATAAGTACTTTGAAGATGACGATCCTTCCTTAAAAATTTCTGAAAAGAACTATCTGGAGACAGTTAATCTAAACATATTTGACAAGGTTGATTTAGTTTTTAACGGACTGCATGGAAAGTACGGAGAAGATGGAATCATTCAATCAATGCTGGAAGCGAGAAATATTAAACAGACTGGTTCTGGGGTTCTAGCTAGTGCTTTAGCAATGGATAAGGCTATGAGCAAAATTATATTTCGGCATAATAATGTTAAAACTGCAGATTGGTTTTTAGTTAAGAAAAAAGAATTTGATATAGATTATATAAAAAGCAAAATAGTAAAAGAGTTTAATTATCCATGCGTAGTAAAACCAAATGACGGAGGTTCAACTATTGGATTAACTATTTTAGAAAGTGAAGATCAATTAACTGATGCATTTGATTTGGCATTTAAGTATTCTGAAAATATAATTGTTGAAGATTTTATTGATGGAAGAGAATTAACTGTCGGAATTATTGATTTAGAACCTTTACCTGTTTTGGAAATAATTCCTAAGCATAAAATTTATGATTATGAATGCAAGTACACCGATGGAATGAGTGAGTATATTGTCCCGGCAAAAATTCCGAATGAATACAAAGAAACACTTCAGCAGCAGGCTTTAACTGCGTACAAAAGTATTGGCTGCAGCGGATACGGCAGAGTTGATTTTAGAGTTACAAAAAATTATGAATCATTCTGCTTTGAAATTAATACTTTGCCCGGTATGACTTCCCACAGTTTAATTCCTAAAATGGCTAAAGCTGCCGGCATTGATTTTAACAGTTTAATTCAAAGAATAATTAGTACCGCAGTAAATTAAGATGAAGAAAAAAGCTAACATCTTTAAAATCATCGTTTACACTGTCGTTATGATTATTTCAGCATACCTTATTTTTAACAGTAATGGATTAATAAAATATTTATCTCTACGTTCGGAAATAAGTGAACTTGAAACTCATATAAAAAATACCGAAGAAGACCTTACAAAAATTGAACAAAAGATTGAAATGATAAAATCAAATAGAGATTCAATTGAAAAGCTTGCCAGAGAAAAGTTTAATATGAAATCGAAGAATGAATCCGTGATTATTATTAATGAAAATTAATGAAGAACAATATTAAGGATATAACCCCGCTAGCTGAAAGAGTTAGACCTCAATCATTATCGGATTTTGTTGGACAGGAGCATTTAACCGGAAAAAATAAACCTCTTAGATTAATGATTGAGAAAGATACTCTATCTTCATTTATTTTATGGGGATCGCCAGGAACGGGAAAAACTACGCTTGCTAAAATAATTGCCAATGCAACTAAGGCAGAATTTTTTCAGATCAACGCTGTCTCCTCAGGTGTTAAAGATATTCGTGAAGTAATAAATATTGCAGAGAATAATTTCCAGCATCATCAAAAAACAGTTTTATTTATTGATGAAATTCATAGGTTTAATAAA